>ERZ773087.940-NODE-940-length-20199-cov-27.729398_pt1 | contig 20199 bp, 14 predicted proteins | sample MGYA00511375_ERZ773087 | MGnify/ENA primary metagenome ERZ773087 (study PRJEB29015, sample SAMEA2737995) | human oral metagenome | biome: human oral; feature: human-associated habitat; material: dental | place: China | collected 2063 ...
GGTGCCCTTTAAGCCCCTTACTAACGCCCTTTTGAAGTCCAATTAAGCACCTTTTCTTACACCGTTTTATAACTAATTGACTTACTGTTGGTTGCAAACCTGCTTCTTATATATGTTTTTGCTGTTATTTACAGATGTTTTACTTGAAATTATGTAATGATTTTTCAAATCCTTATCTATATGTTTTCGAAGTCTTAAAATGAAAAAGTTTTCAATGAAAGTGGATGATAATAGGGTGGATAGATTCCTTTGATGTAGGTGAGTCTATAAGCTTTTTGATTGCTGTAAGGCTAATAAGGTTAATCAGACTGATAAGCCTAATAAAAGTCAGAAATGTAGTTTTTCTTGTCAATTTAGGAATAACTCTTGCAGGTTTCAATATTTTCAATTTACTTTGTATGCAAAACAATAAACCTAAACTGTTGAAGACAATTCTCACAATAACAGGTTCAGATAGCACTGGTGGCTCTGGTGTGCAGGCTGATATCAGAACGATAGCAACCTTAGGAGGCTATGCTGTGTCGGCTGTAACGTCTGTCACGGTGCAGAATACCTTGGGTATTCAGGCTTTCTATGACCTTCCTGCTGAGATTGTTAGAGGACAGATTGAGGCGATTATCAATGATATGCAGCCTGACACGGTAAAGGTGGGAATGATTAGAACCATAGAGACCTTGGCTGTCGTGGTGGATGCACTGTTGAAGTATCGTCCTCACCATATTATATATGACCCAATTGTGACGGCAAGTAATGGTGACAGATTGATGACAGATGACGTGATAACACAGATACGTTGTCGTTTGCTGCCACTTTGTTCGCTTGTCATTCTGCGTGAAGGAGAGGCTGAAAGAATCTTTGATTGTTCTTCGTTGAAAGGAGAAGGACGTCGAACTGTACGCTCATTTGTGTTGGACGACCCTTTACAGCATGGTCTTGCCAATAGCTTTTCATCAGCACTTGCAGTCTATCTTAGCCAAGACGAGCCGATGGATGAAGCGTTACAACATGCTCGGGAGTATGTCAGAACGCTTGTAGCAAGGAAGAGTGATATCAGTGGACGGAGTAGTCAGCTGTATAATGAATTCTTAGAAGCTGTTCAGTTGCATTATCATACGAATCGTGATGTTGCCTTTTATGCTGACTGTCTGAATGTTTCTCCACGTTATCTGTCGCAGGTGGCGCATAGAATATCTGGTAAATCTCCCAAATGTATCATTGATCATACACTGGCAGAGGCACTTGCCTGTCAGCTTCGAACGACACAGAAGACCATTCAAGAGATTGCATATGAGCATGGTTTTGCCTCACAAGCTCAGTTCTCTAAGTTCTTTAAGAAGCAGATGGGACAGACTCCGAGTGAGTGGCGAAGGTCGTAGGGGGACCTCCCCCAGCCCCTCCAAAGGAGGGGAGTGCCTAACGGGATAAAGTAGGGGACAACATGTAGGCTTTTAAAGCTCATAAATCTGTGTATTGTTCTTACGCTTTTCTCATCGTTTTAAAAGGAGTTTCTAATATTAACTAACACATATAACATCTTCATGTACACTCATTCGTGAGTGGAAACATGGTAGAAATCTAAAAATTAAAGTAATATGGCAAATAGACAAGAACTAAACCGCAACCTCGCTCAGATGTTAAAGGGCGGTGTAATCATGGACGTAACAACACCAGAGCAGGCGCGTATCGCTGAGGCTGCAGGTGCTTGTGCAGTAATGGCATTGGAACGTATCCCAGCTGATATTCGTGCTGCTGGTGGCGTTTCACGTATGAGTGACCCAAAGATGATTAAAGGTATTCAGGAGGCTGTGACGATTCCTGTAATGGCAAAGTGCCGTATTGGGCATATCGCTGAGGCGCAGATTCTGCAGGCAATTGAAATTGATTACATTGATGAAAGCGAAGTTCTATCTCCTGCTGATAATATCTATCATATTGACAAGACACAGTTTGAGGTGCCATTCGTTTGTGGTGCACGTAATTTGAGCGAAGCATTGCGCCGTATTGCAGAGGGTGCAACAATGATTCGTACGAAGGGTGAGCCTGGTACGGGTGATGTTGTACAGGCTGTTAGCCATATGCGTTTGATGCAGAGTCAGATTCGTGAACTCGTTAGTAAGCGTGAGGACGAACTCTTTGAGGCTGCTAAGCAGTTGCAGGCTCCATACGACCTCGTGAAGTATGTACATGAGAATGGTAAGCTTCCTGTAGTGAATTTCGCTGCTGGTGGTGTGGCAACTCCTGCTGATGCTGCGTTGATGATGCAGTTAGGTGCTGAGGGCGTGTTTGTTGGTTCTGGTATCTTCAAGAGTGGTGACCCAGCTAAGCGTGCTGCAGCTATCGTTAAGGCAGTTACAAACTATAATAACCCTAAGGAGTTGGCAGCATTGTCAGAAGACTTGGGTGAGGCTATGGTTGGTATCAACGAGCATGAAATTGAAGTGCTCATGGCTGAGCGTGGACAATGAGAATTGCCGTTCTTGCCCTGCAGGGAGCGTTCTTAGAGCATGAAATGATGCTCCGTAAGCTGGGAGTTGATTGCTTTGAGGTGCGCCGATTGGAGGATTGGCAACAGGAGAAGGATGGTTTGATAATCCCTGGTGGTGAGAGTACCACTCAAGGAAAGCTCCTTCGTGACCTCGGTTTGCTTGATCCTATCCGTGAAGCTATCGAAGCAGGATTGCCGGTCTTTGGCACTTGTGCGGGTTTAATACTCCTTGCTCGTGAGGTAGAGGGGAATAGTCCGTCTGCTCCAGTTCCTCCTCGATTGGGCACAATGCGTATGACTGCTGCTCGTAACGCCTATGGTCGTCAGTTGGGTAGTTTCCATACGGAGGCTCCTTTTAAGGGGATTGATGGCGATATCCCAATGACTTTCATCCGTGCACCTTATATAAAGGAGTCTGCTGATGAGGTAGAAACCCTTTCAGAGGTTGAAGGTCATATCGTAGCTGCTCGCCAAGGAAACCAACTTGTTACTGCCTTTCATCCAGAATTGGATAGTGATATGCGTGTGCATGAATACTTCTTGGAAATGGTGAAGGGTAGATGATACCTTAAAGGAAAGTATAACTAAATAATGAATATAGGCTGTTACAGATGCTCATTGGCGTCTGTAGCAGCCTATATATGTTTTTGTTATCTTCTAAAGAGTTAATATCATAGCTCTTAGCTAACAATAAGTTGTTCTCAGCTTGGCTACATCTTACAATGCGTTAAGAGCTCCGCACCATTGGTGCTTACCCTCCGCACAATAGGTGTTAAGCACCAGCACGAGATGTGTTGGATGTTAAAAATGTTATTGGATATGGTTGAAGAGGGTTTTACTGGTCGTTATTATAATGATAAGATATGAATAAGTAGCTTGTTGAGAATATGCTTACAGGGCAGTATTGATAAGTTCTGTAAGACAGTATTTACCGATAAAATATTTGTAATACCAGACTTAAAGACATAAAAAAAGGACTACCGCTGTAGTCCAACCTTTGTTAACCTTAAATCTAATACTATGAAAAACACGTTGCAAAGATAAAGAGTATTTTTTATATTTGCAACTTTTCCAATGTCTTTTTTTAGTATATGATGTATTATTGATTTATATCAAGTAGTTTATATGACAAAATGATAGTTTAATATAGTTTGTCATCAATCACCACAACAGGCTTGATGAGGTCGCGTGGTTTGTCCTTCATCAGGTTAAGTGATTCTTCCATGTGGTCAAAACCATTGAAGCGATGCGTCACAAGATATGATAGGTTCAGTCTACCTGACGTAACCAGTTTGGCGAGTTTTTCCATACGGAGACGACCACCCGGCATCAATCCGCCTCTAATGGTCTTGTGTCCCATACCAACACCCCACTCAACACGAGGAATATTAATGGTTTCGCCAGAGCCGAGATAGTTTACATTTCCGATAGTTCCACCAGGTTTCAGAACGGTGACAGCTTCAGCAAAGGTGTCAACTGTTCCGCCTGCTATGACAATACGGTCAACGCCACGTCCCTTAGTTAGTTTCATTACCTGTTCAGCAATAGGACCTTTGTGATAGTCGATAATCTCATTTGCTCCATACTTACGTGCAGCATCAGCACACACCTTTCTGCTGCCGACGGCATAGACATAGGATGCACCAGCAAGCGCTGCGCCAGCCACAGCCATCAAGCCAACTGGTCCAATACCGATAACGAGCACTTCATCTCCGAACTTCACGTCAGCAAGCTCTACTCCATGGAAGCCAGTAGGTACCATGTCGGAGAGCATAACGGCATCAACGGGGTCAAGTCCTTCTGGGATTAAAGCCAAATTGCCGTCGGCATCATTGACATGGAAGTATTCAGCAAACACACCATCTTTGAAGTTAGAGAACTTCCAACCAGCCAGCATACCATTCGAGTGCATGGAATATCCAGCCTGCGCTTCTAATGAATTCCAATCAGGTGTGATGGCAGGAACAAGTACTCTGTCTCCTGGTTTGAAGTCTTTAACCATTGAGCCAACCTCAACGATCTCTCCTGTAGCTTCGTGTCCGAGAATCATGTCTTTCCTCTCTCCGATAGCTCCTTCCCAAACGGTATGTACGTCAGAGGTACAAGGAGCTACCGCCAATGGTCTAACGATGGCATCCATCGGTCCACATACAGGGCGGTCTTTCTCTATCCAACCAGCCTTTCCGATTCCTAACATTGCAAATGCTTTCATAATAAAATCTCCTATAAATAAATGAAACTTAGGTTTTTAAGCACACTTGCTTGTCATGATATATATATGTCGCAAATATAGATAGTATTTTTTATATTTGCAAGTGATTTCAATGAAAAGAAAGCTAAGGTCTTTGTATTGCTGAAAGAGATAGATATAAGATGGATAAGGAAGTGATGGCAATAGCGGATGTAATGTAAAGAGAAATTAGATAAAGAAAGTTGAATATAACCAGAAAGAAAGACTAAAGTCTGAAAGAAAAGTTGAAATATAGCTTATAAAAAAGCATTTTTATCCGTTAAAACTTTGTTATGTCATTTTTTAAGCCTATCTTTGCAAAAAATAAAAGGATTAAGACGTTTAAGGATATGGGATTCCGGCATTCAGTGAGATTGATGTTGGAATTCTATCTTTTTTATGTCTATTGAAAAACGATTAATTTTTAAAACAAGATATTATGGCTTATATGTCACAGGAAGGTTACGACAAACTCGTAGCCGATTTGCAGTATTTAGAATCTGTTGAACGTCCAAAGGCATCTGCTGCTATTGCCGAAGCTGCCGATAAGGGTGACTTGAGTGAGAATTCTGAGTATGATGCTGCTAAGGAGGCACAGCGTCATCTGGAAGCACGTATTGCTGAATTGAAGATGACCGTGGCACAAGCAAAGATTGTTGATGTGTCACGTTTGAGCACTGATGCCGTACAGATTATGTCTACTGTTGAGATGACAAACGTAAAGACAAATGCTAAGATGAAGTATACGATTGTTAGTGAGACAGAGGCTAACCTGAAGCAGAATAAGATTTCAATCAAGACTCCTATTGCACAGGGCTTGTTGAATAAGAAGGTGGGCGATGAGGTTGAAATCACTATCCCTCGTGGTACTATCACTCTGCGCATTGACAAGATCTCAATTGATGCATAACAATAAAACAAGGAGGTTTGTATGACAATATTCAGTAAGATTGCAGCGGGTGAGATTCCAAGCTACAAATGTGCAGAGAACGAACAGTTCTATGCTTTTCTCGACATTGATCCTGTAACAAAGGGACACACACTTGTTATTCCTCGTAAGGAGGTTGACTACATCTTTGATATGGAAGATGAGGAACTTGCAGCCTTTGAGGTTTTTGCAAAGAAGGTTGCACGTGCAATAAAGACAGTCTTTCCATGTAAGAAGGTAGCACAGGTCGTCTTGGGATTAGAGGTTAATCATGCACATATCCATCTCTTGCCAATGAACAGTGAGGCTGATGTTGATTTTAAGCATCACGTACAGGTTGAGGCTGAGGAGCAGAAGGAGATTGCTGCAAAGATTTTCAAGGCTTTCCAGGAATTGGATTAAGTGATAGTTGCTGAAACAGAAAACGAATAGAACGGAGATATATCATAAGGTATATATCTCCGTTTTTGCTTATAAAGAATCTCTATGAAGGAAACGAAAGATGATAATTGGTCAGATTGGTTGATTAATGACAAGCTCCGCTGGGAGAGATTTGGCTTGTTTGGTTGGAAAGAACGTGTAAGCATGTGGACGGGAATAGTATTGGGTTCTCTCTTGTTCACTGCTATCCTTGTAGTAGCTTTCTTGATTCTTAATATGGGTAACAAACTTTATAGCTATACCTTAATGCCTTTCAGTGAATTGCCTATTAATCATACAATGGTTTTTGTTATCTTGGATGCCATCCTAAGTTTTACAATCATTGTCTCAAATAAGCGTTGGAGAAGAGGGAATAATCGTGTGACTATGTTCTTTTTGCTCATGTTTTTCAATCCTGTCTTATGTTATTTCCTATTTGGTTTCGTTTCTTTTGCTATTCTGTACCCCAACTCTAATTATGGAAACAAAGAGATAATAACGCAGAGGGCTATATTCACTGGAAAAGTTTTTAGGGTGGCAAAGGGCGGAAGTTTTGCCTGTTATAACTTTTATCTTCCACAGATAAAGCGAGAGATAGTATTCACGAATGGTTTTTCTTATGATTGGAAACAAAATAGCCCTTGTACTATCTATTTACATAAAGGTTATTTTGGATTGTATGTAGCAGATAGTGTGGTGTATAAAGAAGACTCATTCTCATCAACAACGCTTGTTGCAGAATGATCCATTTCCTATCAATGAACAGCGTCGCTGATGTTAATATCAAATATCATGTACAATTTGAGGGGTAGAAAGAGATTACTGTAAAGATTTTCAAAGCTTAGTAAGAGTAGTATTAAAAAAAAAATATTATTGAATGGAGATATATTATGACGTGTATATCACCGTTTGCCGGTTATACGAATGTTTATGAAGAATATATGGGATGATAGATGGACTGATTGGCTAATTGACGAAGAGCATCGTTGGGAAAATATAGATAGGGTCAAGCCGGCAAGGAGGATTCTTGGTATATTGTTTTTGTTACTGGTTTATCTGATAATAGGCTTAATCTTTGCAGGGCTTTCCATGTTAGTTCTGCATGCCGTTGATCTCGAAACGATAGGAAGTAACACAATTCTGCCTTTTTCCTTTTTAAATAGTGATGACAAGTATCTGTTTGCTTGTATTGCTCTTGTCCTTAGTCTTGCCACCGTGATATATAAGTATAGGAAGGATAACACAGGGGAGAGAGTTCTTTTTTTCTTTATTTTTATGCTTGTCTATTCTTTTCTTATACTATTAATGGTAGAGGTGACTACTCCTGTAATCTGCTATGTGAATCGAAATTTTGGTGAAAAAGAGGTAGTGCAAAGGGATGCTGTTGTAAAAGAGTATCTTGGTATATCAAAGCGAACGGGAAGGAAATTGTTTTATCGTATAAAGATACTTGGAACAAATAAAGAATTTGTTTTTCGCACATCTGATGCTATTGAATTCTCAAAGAATACTCCTGGCTTACTTTATATGCATAAAGGATGGTTCGGAATGTATGCTGTGGATAGTTTAAGAGTCAATTCTAACAATGGTTCGGAAGTCTTTGTTATCGATAAATATAAGTATATGAAGTAGTTAGAAGGTATCAGCAAGATTATATACGGTTGTGATTTTATCAAACAGGGATATACTGTCATTGCATATCCCTGTCTTAATATATGGAAGAATCATTTAACAAAGTAGTTCCCCACTTTATCCAATTTGCTACTCCCCTCCTTTGGAGGGGTTGGGGGAGGTTTTCTATACAAACTCGTCCCCTTTCTTGATCTGTACCTCATTCACATATTTCCTTACCAATGCCGAGGAATCTTCTTTCTTACAGATAAGTAATACATTGTCCTTTTCTGCAATGATATAGCCATCGAGTCCGTTGATGACACCTAATTTGCCTTTGGAGAGCTTTATGATATTATTTGCAGCATCTTCAAGGATAACATCCGAGTCAATAACAACATTGTCGCTATCTCGCTTGCTTAGTGACTCATAAACGCCGTGCCACGTTCCAAGGTCTGCCCAACCAAAGTCGCACCTCATCACATAAACATTCTCCGACTTCTCTAAGATACCATAGTCTAATGAAATGTTAGGATAGCGTGGGAAATTATCATGTATGAAAGCCTCTTCATCCTCTATTGTTGTTATCTTACTGCTCATTTCACCTTCACGCAAAACAGAAGGAAGGAAGCCATAGAGGCATTGACGAAGGTAATTGACGTTAGAGAGGAAGAGTCCTGTATTCCAACACCACTCCTTACTCTCCATAAACATTTGAGCAAATTCTCGGTCTGGCTTTTCAGTAAAGGCTTGTACCTTATAAATATCGCCATTACCAGTATAGACGCCCTTCTGAATATATCCATATCCAGGTTCAGGACGGGTAGGGTTAACGCCCATGGTCAATATAGCGTCATTCTTCTCAACGAACGATAATCCCTCTTTGATATTACGAAAGAAAGCATCATCATTAACAATGTTATGATCAGAAGGTGATATTATGATATTAGCTTTAGGGTCGAACATCATAATACGATGCACAGCCCATGCAACACTCGGCGCAGTGTTTCTGTGGATTGGTTCAGCCATGATATGGTCGGATGCCACTTCAGGCAACTGCTCTCTGACAAGGTCAAGATAATCACAGCTGGTATTAATATAAATGTTCTCTTTTGGAAGAATATGTGCAAAACGGTCAAAAGTTTGTTGAAGCTGAGTACGACCCACACCAAAGAAGTCTATAAATTGCTTTGGATGCTTATCTCTACTGCAGGGCCATAGTCTTCGTCCCTTGCCTCCGGCAAGAATCACGCAATAGTTGTTCTGTTTCGTAGTCATTATCTATTTAAGCTAACCGAATTTGTTTCTCCAAAGATACCTTTTATAACTCATTCCTCCAAATCTTTTATTGTAAAATACTACAAATATGCATTATTCAAAGTATTGTCATTAAATAATTCCTCAAAAATTTGCCAAATCCAGATTTTCTCTCTACCTTTGCATCCGTTGTTCAAACAACAGCCATGCCCAGATGGCGGAATAGGTAGACGCGCTGGTCTCAAACACCAGTGGGGCAACCCATCCCGGTTCGAGCCCGGGTCTGGGTACAACAAATCCCTTGTGAATCGATGATTTGCAAGGGATTTTTCTTTTTAAGGGTACTTAAAGTGTACTTTGCGATTAATGGATAAAATCAGAACTCACTCAAAACTTTATTCAGAACTCACTCCTATCTTTAATCATACTATTAAGTTTAAAATTTATTTCCTGTCACTTTTAACATTGTTTGTAAAGGCTTTGATAATGAATAACTTGTGGCTCTTTAGGTAGTGACAGTAGTGACAGGAACTTATGTTTATACTCTCATTGGGTTAAATCTATACGAAGAAAGTCTAAGCTTTTAACGGAAGAATTCTATTTTACGTAATCAATGTTTACTGATAGACATTTTCTCTTTGGCAGACAGAATCTATAGCGTAATGAGTTTCGCTTTGTTATTTTCTGTATTTTGAAGTGCGTAAAGGCTGCTTTGCTCTGTTACGCCAGCAAATAAAATCTTTTCTGCAAGGTGACAAATATATTTATTCCTTTCCAATGCAGTTGCTTTTGATTGTCGAGTAGAATTACTGATAGAGATAATTAATAAACGGTTTTGCTTTATGGCTGTTTGTAGATGTGTAGGAATAGTTTTATACATCTTTCTCGCTATTACGAGAATGATGGGTTGACTTCCTTTTAATAAGAAATGCAGAACATCTTGTTCTAATTTACTATTAAAGCCACTGATGATACAGTCTCCCCGACTACGCATTTCCGTAGCCCAATCATATACTTGCAACACCGTTTCGGTAGCGATATTGTTTGATGCGAGGAAAGCTGTCTTTTGTAGTTTCAGCAGTTCCTGATTGCCAAGATATTCGGTGGTGACTATCATTGATTATTCTCTCTGTCGTCTTTTTTCGTTTTATTGCTCTTTCGTGGTGCAATACGCTTTAGGTCTTGATCGAGTTGTTTAATACTATCAAAGTGTTCTATTTGCCGTTGTTGTTCTTTGTAAGCAACATATTCTTTTGTAGCTTTATCTACAGCCACCTTGTGAGAAATCTTACCTGCGTGTTCAAGAATATTCTTCTCATTCATGGTGAGTACAAGTCGCAGTTTCTGTATCCAGTCGTGCATGAACATTGGTTTTTCCGCTAATGCCTGTGCCTCAGCATAGGCAAGGAACTGTTCTACGATAAGTTTTAGTTGGCTAATCTCTTTCTCATTCAGGTAGTTCTTACCAATCAAGACATCATTCTTGGTAACTTTTCCTTCTTTTTCCGTAGAAGTAAGTCCCATCATAGGCTGTGAAGCGTTGGCACGATAATACATAAGTTCAGCAGCAGTCTTTCCGCTGACAGCCCAGAGTAGTTTGTTTTGTATTTCCTTGAAGAAAGCCAATGTTATTTCAGCAGATGGGTTATAGTCGATACTTGTTTTGTATATATCCTTTATCTGCTGATAAAAAACCTTCTCAGAAAGGCGTATGTCACGAATGCGGTCTAAGAGTTCTTTGAAATAATTGTAAGATGAACCGGTTTTGAATCGCTCATCGTTTAGTGCAAAGCCTTTGATGATATATTCCTTTAGTCGCTGAGTAGCCCAAATGCGGAACTGCGTGCCTTGCTGTGACTTCACCCGATAACCTACAGAGATGATTACATCAAGGTTATAGAATTTTACAGGTTTATCGGAACTTGCAATGTGCAAATTTTGCACATTGCTATTCTCATCAAGCTCTCCTTCTTCAAAAATATTGTTTATATGCTTGGTGATAACACTACGCTCACGACCAAAAAGTACGCACATCTGTGCCTGTGACAGCCACACCGTCTCATTTTCAAACCGAACATCTATCTTTATATTCCCATCTTCTGACTGATAGATGAGCATATTATCGTTGTTGTTTACTTCCATAGTTTTTAATCATATATTATTTCTCAACTTTCGACTAAAGCCTTTATTCTTCGACTAAACAGTTAATCTAAATAGCCTTAGTTTATTCTTGTCACCCTAAATCTCTGAAGACGCAGACACATCTTATCAGTTGAACCCTTTTCTCCATACAGAGGATGAGCCAGAATAACTCTTTCTTATCATGTCTTATCAACGAGCGGAGGCTCAGCACCAATGGTGTGGATGGTGAACACCAATGGTGCGGATGGTGAACACACACGGAGGCATTAAGCGTAAGAAAACTTATTGGTTACGAATAAAGCTAAAGGGGAGCAGAGGTTTTCATCATAAACATCTATAATAGTTATCACTCGAAATGCCAGATGAATCTAAAAGGATGATTATTTCCTCTTTTATTCGTTTAATTCATCACCCATACGATATTTAATGTCGTAGTTGATGATGAAATCTAACTCTTCTTCTGTAAAACCATAATGAGAGGCAAGGAGTTTATCTATTTCATTAATGATAGGTTTAGAGAGCTTGGGATAGTATTCATCGTATTCTACACGCCCAGTAGCTTTATATGTACATGATTTTCTACCTTTCTTTAATTCCAAATCATTCATTAAAAGTATAACTCGTTTTTCGAAAGCCTTATTATAAGAGTAGTCATACGGCATTGAACCAATAACGGTTTTAGTGAAATTATGTCCATCTGAATAGTTGATATAAAACCAATAAAATAAATTTGAATTCATTAGTCCTACAAACATCTCTTTTTGGTATTCACTTTTAATATAGAAGTATTTATCACCAGTAGATTCCTTAACTTGTTCTCCCCAAAAATAAGATTTATGATCTAAAATTTTACCAAAGTAACCATATCCATATCCATAATAAACATAGTTTTCATTTTTAGTCAGACTTTCGTAGTATTTAATACTTTTTAATTGTGACCAAACTTTATCCATTATAGATTCCTCTAATTGTGTACATATTTTTATAACCGAGAAGTCTTTTCGGGAAGATTTCGATTGATGATACGATATCGTATCGAAAATATACTTCCTACAAGTAGAGTAAAACTTATTATATCCTGTTGTTGCCACTATTTCTGAAGGCTTTCCAACTTCCATTATGGGTATAACTACACGTATATGCTGCAGATTATCAAATAACTTTCCTGGTCTATCATCAAAAAATGATAATGCAGAATATTTTGCAGCATTAAAATACATGTTTTGAAAAGAGAGCATTCTTGGTGTACAAAAAGCAGACATTTGAATTATCATGCCATTTCTTGTTCCTGTATGTGAAATTTTTATAGTTCGTTCAATAACATATGCATATAAATTACCCGAATCTATACATTTGAAATGGTTTAGAGTATAGATTTTTTTTATTTTACTATACTCCACATACGGTGGATTACCAATAATCACGTCGAATCCTCCGTGTTCATTGATAATTTCGTAGAATTCAGCAAGCCAGTGGAAAGGTTGGTGAGTTTGGTACCAAGCGTCATAACCCTTGGTTGATTCTACTGCACCATACATCTTGTGGTTTAATAAGTCGTTAAGCGTGTTAAGGCGTTGATATAGTTCACTCTTTGCTTTCTTAAAGGCTGCCATATCTTCAGCTTGATGGAGCTGAACATTCTTAAAGATTTCGTAGGTACGTGACACCTTATCCATCTCATCGTTTACTTTTGCCTTAAACTCTTTACGGGCAAACATATCTCCTTCTATCAAGTCGCGTTCTAATTCCTCTTGCGTTGCATAGCCCACAAGCGTATTGCCACAGCGAATATTGAAGTCAATATCTGGTAGTGGGTCGAGTCCTAAATTTGGGTCATGTTTGTCTACTTCAACTACTGCTACCATCTTTAGGAACAAACGTAGCTTGGCTATCTCTGTCGCTTCGACCATAATGTCGACACCATAGAGATTGCGGAGAATGATGCTCTTATAGATGAAGTATTGTATGTTAGAACGATATTTATGTTCAACCTCCTGTAGCTCTTGTTTGAAGAGTTGAGAGTTATTTGCATTGAATTCCTGCATACGATTGATGCACACCTCATAGAGCGGCTCAAGGATGTTGAGCGCAGCAAAGAGGAAAGCCCCCGATCCGCAGGTAGGGTCGAGTATTGTAACATGCTGCAATGCATGATAGAAATGCTTTACAAACAGATGATCTTGTGTGTTTGCAAGATAATCAGTTACAAACTGCCGTATGTTGAGGTTGTAAGTGATAAAGTCATTGATGTTAGTGATTTCTCCCTTTGTGATTTTCTCTTTAATGTTGTTGTAACGTTGTAGTCGCTCAATGGTCTCACGCCAAATCTCTGTAGGCAGAGCAAATGCTTCAGGTGTGCGCTCGTTCCAATGGCAACGACGTTCCAGAAGGTTCGGCTTTGTGGTGTCAAGTCCTGTTGCTATTTCCTCAGGAATAGTTTGGTCAACTCCTTTCTTCATAGCATCGAAGATATACTTATCACCGCTCTCTTTCAGATACAGCCATAGTTCGCTGTTTGCACGGAAATGCTTTTCGTCTTTACGTTTCACAGCGTCCATTAGGTATGGAACAATAGTGTTACGCCCGATATATTCAGTAATATCCTCCTTTGTGTAGTAAGCTCCCATTTGAGCACGATCGTTGATATATTGTTCAAAAATATATCCTAAGACATCAGGATTGATATCACGTCCAGAGGCTGTCATACGATCGTCTAAATGCCAATGCCATTTATCAAAGAAGTCGAAGAGACTGATAAAAGCCTCATCAGCAATATCTAAATTAGCATATTCTCTTTCTATTTGGTGCACATCAAACATTCCGCCATTCAGATAAGGGATGCGTCCATAAATCTTTTCAAATTCATGATTGTGTTTAGGAGTGTTAAGTCCATCGTGGAAAAGATTGACAAGGAAGCCCTTATAGAATTTATTAAAGAAGCGGTCTTCTCCTTCCTGATCGCGAGTCCACTCTAATTTATGACGCAGATAATCCACGTCGCCATCGAGAAACTCTTTCTTCTGAATGAAGTAGCAGAACATCAATCGGTTGAGCATGACAGAAGCATACCACTGTTTATTCTTATTCTCCTTTTCATCAATATGGTCATCAATGCCAGTAATAAATTTAGCAAAGTTGCTATGCTCTTTTTTAAATCCAGCATAGAAGTCTTTTGTTATTTTCTCTGAATTAATGAGGAAGGCAGCCTGTACCTTTTCTATGATGTCGAGGATTGTAAGGTTATCATCAAGCGAGAACGAGAGGCTTTCCATCTTTTCAAATAAGAAAGCTGCTTTATCAAGCGAGTCATACTCAATTAAGACAACATCTCTTTTCTCCACTTTCTTTACAGGAGCTACCCATAGATGATGGAGCGTTTCTGGCAGTATGAAGATACAAATATAGTTCTCTGCATTTTTGCGAATTTTATGGTCAATCTTCTTGCAGATGGCAGATGATGGTATTTGTTCGACGTGGCAATGCAAGATTTGAAAGCCCTTTCGTTCAGCAATCTGCTCTATGTGAAAGGTTGTGTTGTCTATATTTATCTCAGGTAATTGTGTGGCACCTGTAGGATTGTTCCAAAGCATTTCGCTGACGAACAATCCTTTAAAGTCGGAAGCAGTGATGTACTGATTAAATATATTTCTTTTCATTTTTTAGGCTTTTAATCCCATGGAACAGATGATAACAGGGTCTTTATGTTTAATTTTATCTTCGTCTACACGACAAAGGTTTGCATTCTCATACATTTCAATGACTGTATCGACAATATCGTCATGTGTATTGCCTGTACGCATCATTCTACCAAGGATAAATTTAGAGTTTTCCAATAACGGGTAGTTGTATACTTGGTCGATAGCAAACTTTAATATATCTTTCTTCTCTTGTGTATTAAAAAGATTTAAAGGCTGCTCATAATAGTGATTTAGCAACTCATAGATTTTACGCTTAGTGCTGAATCGACTACCAAGGATACCTCCAACATTAGTGTTCTCGTTCTTAATACTTTTTACCGCTTTCTCAACCAATGACAGATGAACATCCTGTGCAGGTAGACAGGGCTCTTTAATGGTACATGCCATTGTTTGTAGGATACGCTTTTGCGACTGACTAACAATATCTCCTTTGGAATTATACCACGTAAGTACGTCAAAGTCATTATAAGTGCGTGCGTAGGTAATAACACCATCCTCGTTTATATTATTTGCAGCCTTTGTAGAATAAGCGATGTTTGGTATAGCTGGAATAATACGTTTTAAGTCAGGGTTGGCATCAGTTGCATTTTTCCATATCTGATAAGCTTGTGAGCCAAGGTCGACCTCTATATCATCTTCATCTTCGTCTAAACTGCTACTTTTCTCATTATACATATCACGTAGGTTCTGTTCGTTGCCCTCAAAGAAGACCTCGTCACTACCTACGATACCTGCATTTTCGTTAATTCGTTCGTTAAGGCGTGTGCGTAAGCGAATAATTTCCTCTACTTTGTCGGCAGGGAAGAAAGAATAACAATAGATTTGCTCAGAACTCTGGTCAATACGGTCAACACGTCCTGCACGTTGGATGAGTCGAATGATAGCCCATGGTAAATCATAGTTGATGATGATATGAGCATCTTGGAGATTCTGTCCTTCACTCAACACGTCAGTTGCTATCAGTATGCGTAGTTCGTTCTCTTTTGTTATATCTGCTCTGTTACTGATTGGTGAAAAGCGTTCGACAATAGCGGTTGGATTCTTCGTATCACCGGTTACTTTCTCAATATTCTTGATTCCTCTCTTTTGTAGCTGCTTGTACACATACACAGCTGTGTCAGAGTATTGAGTGAATATGATTATTTTATCATCTTTGTGAGTATTACTTAATAGCTTTTCTAATTCGTTGAGTTTCTGGTCAGTCTGTGGATTCCAATCATCACATAGATTAATCATTGCAATGAGTTGGTCACAGTCCTTTTTTAACCCTTGTTTTAGTGTGCGTTTGAAGTATTTAGAGTCAATCCATTGTACATTGTTCTTTCCTATCAGACTATTGTAATATGTTTCAGCTCTTTCCATGTAGTCCTTCATTTTTTTAGGAATAGTCAGAAGACTTTTATTTGAAAGAAGCTCTTTATTATCATCTGAATCGGCAGTAATTTTGTTGATATCGGCATCTTCAATAAAATCCTCAGGGAATGTATTCTCGTCACTAACAGGCAATTTTAGTTTATTGTCAATGGCATAGAGATACACTGCATTGCGTAGGATATGGCGATATAGAGTCAATAGGAAAGCATAACCACTGCTATCCACACGTTTGAAGAAGGTGCTCTTGCAGAAACCCATCATTCGTTCACCTGCGCGTGAAAGATTATCAATCAAGTTGCCTTCATATTTAGAAGCTGTTTCTGCTTTCTTTTCATCTAAATAATGTATCAGACCATAACGAGGTAATTTTAGTGATTCCATAAGAGATACCATTTCCTCTGAATAGAGCCGACTATATTGGTCGCCTTCTGTAGTCTGAAACTTGATAGCCTTAGGAATACGGTCTGGGAAATAAGACTTATGTCCGTCTTTGAATTCCAGATATTTCCGTCCATTCTTAGAATCTGTTTTAGCATAATTCTCTTTAATGAATGTACGTGTACGGCGAATTAAAAAAAGTTTCATCAGCTCTTGCCAATCTTCTTGAAATTCGCTACGTTCAAACGCTTTGATACTTCTAATAAAGTCTTCGTGCTTTTCTGCAAATTTCCGCTCACCCCCGATAGAGCGAATATAAGCTTCAGGTCGAATGCCTAAGTCTGTATCGTCATCGATAAAGAGGCGTAGCTGACTGCTAAGGTCTTTGTATTGTTTATTGTAAGGAGTTGCAGTCAATAGTAATACCTTACAATCTTGTTTCTGAATGAGGTCTTTTATATTACGGTAGCGTACACCTTGGCTGTTACGCAGGTTATGACTTTCATCTACTATAATAAGCTTGTAATAGCGAGCATTGTCAACGTCGATGGGTTTTGCCATGGACATAATGTCAGCCTTCATGTCATATTGCTTGCGGTATTTTTCCCACATATCTTGTAAGTTGGCAGGACAAATAATCAACGTATTACTACCAAAGGTGTTTTCATACATCTTTGCAATAGCACAAGCTGTTATGGTTTTTCCTAATCCAACGACATCTCCTATCATTGCTCCACCGCGTTTCTCATTGTTAAGATGGCGGGCTGCAATCTTAACAGCTGTCTGTTGAAAGTCAAAAAGGCAATTCTTAAATTCTGCAGGAATCGTAAACTCTTTAATTCCCGAACGTGCTTCTTCACTTAAGTGATATGCTGTTTTGAGATAGATGTAGTAAGGTGGAATGTCTTTATCACCAGCCCAGCTATTATCAATAATTTCTATTAACTCTTTAGTTATGTCGAGACAAAACTTATCTTCCCAACGTTCATCAAACCAATATGCTAATTTTTCAGCACTATCACTATCTCCAAATTCAGCATTCAACTCTCCTTGTTTGGTTAATCCTGAATAAGTGAGGTTACTACTACCCATTATAGCTTGAATCTTGTTAAAATTATCGTCAGGGCGATAAGCAAGATATAGCTTTGCATGAAGTGGTTCGCGTAGATATAATTTAACACATACTTTTTCCTCTTTCATTTGTGCAGAAAGACGTCGAAGTGTAAACTCATCCTGTTTTGTAGGGAAGCCTAATTGTAATTGGCGTCTAAAATCACGGGCAATTTCCAATTTACATTGACTGACATAATTTGCATCTGGCAAAGGTTGGTCTGTATACAATTGACGTATTAATTCCTCTGTTGGGCGATGCATACCTATTAATAACCTACATTTACGAAATGTATGTTTATCATTCTCATAAACATAGTCACCTGTAAGTGTATCCATTTGGTCAACGACAAGATTCCAACCGCGTAGGTTGAAGTATCCTACGCAGAAGTCTACTCGTTTTACTCCAACATTGGTAATGATACCTTGTAGCCCTTCTGTAAATTTTGTTTTTATATTATCGTATATGCGTGCCATATAGATGTCTTGTTGTTTGATGATATTTGACGCTATAAAATTACTCATTATTTCTTAAACTATATGTGTTATATGTGAAAAATTGTTTGTTTATAATCAAAAATAATATCTTCAGTTTAAAATCTTTTCGGGAAAGGAGTAGAGTATGAGGGGGATGATTCTTTAAGTTGTAGTTTGTTTAGGCAATTCCATAGTATGATGAGTTTGCTAATAAGATTTGAACCATAGGGGGGAGAATCTTATGGCTGGTAAAGAAACTACTGAGCTGAAAATAGTTTATGCTTCATATCTGTAAGGAATGGTTTTACTATCATTTTGGAATTACTTTCACGATAAGAAGAATTTATTTTCATGAACACAATATGAGATAAGAGGAGCGGTAGAGGGCGGGAAAGAGACGAAAGTGTCTGATGAAAGACATAAGCTTGTACAAGAAATGGCTATGTTTTTAAAAAAAGACTTATCTTTGTCCTTCAGATATTGTATAAGAATAAAATTGCAAAATGATAGATAAAACGAAACTGATGCTTGTTCTGTTGGTAGTGATTGTGACGGTCATTACATGTATTCATCCAATCTATCCGAATGAGCAGACGCTGCAGCATATCGGTACTGTGCTGTTGCTGATACCGCTGACGATGGATGTCTTTAGAAAACAACTTCCAATGTCGGCATTTGTTGGTATCGTTGGTTTTACGTTGCTTCATGTTATTGGCGCGCGTTATATTTATTCTTACGTTCCTTATAAGGAGTGGGCAGTATCATTAGGTTTGGTTGAAAAAGGTTTCTTCCATGACCCACGTAATCATTATGATCGGTTAGTACACTTTTCTTTTGGAGCATTGTTGTTCCCTTACTTTGTCTATCTTTGTAGGAAATGGGTAAAGCAACAGTCGTTTGTTGCTGTTGTGATGGCATGGATGATGATTCAAACAGGTAGTTTAATTTACGAACTGTTTGAATGGTTACTGACGATAGTTATGACAGCAGAGGAAGCTGACTATTATAATGGCCAGCAAGGTGATATGTGGGATGCACAGAAGGATATGGCATTGGCACTGGTTGGCTCTACTGGAACGTTCTTAGTATATGCGGTTCGTAGCCTTATTAGAAGGGGCAAATAGGACAAACTAAGATGAAAGGTTACATCGCTGCATAGGCTTGTGGGTATAAAATAAAATATATTTTACGCCTTGGATTAATTAGAAAGCATTGCTGTGTAACTACAGATAATTATCACTTCGGAATTATTTTCACGACAAGAAGAATTTATTTTCATGAAAAGAAATATTTATGTTCATGAAGAAAAATAATTATTTTCATGAAAATAATTTGAGAAAGGATAATTCTGATGATGAAAAAAAGGGATAGTCTTTTGAATATTGATAGTTCTGAGAAGTTGAAAATAGGCTTAGGATGGTTTGAAAAGAGGGTGATGTGTTTTGCTTAGTTTGGCTTGTGAGGGAATGTGAAAAGGTGCAAATTGTCATTTGTGGATAGCATTTAGATGTAAATTATGTGTATTTTCTTGGCAAATCAACCTTTTTTGCTTACCTTTACACCAAATTTGAATAACGAAGATTATGAGTTACAACTTATTAAAAGGTAAAAGAGGTATTATTTTTGGAGCCCTCAATGAGATGTCAATCGCATGGAAAGTTGCTGAAAGAGCAGTTGAGGAAGGTGCAATGATCACTTTATCAAATACTCCAATCGCAGTAAGAATGGGTACAGTAAATGCACTGTCAGAGAAGTTAAACTGCGAGGTTATTCCTGCTGATGCAACAAACGTTGAGGACTTGGAGAACGTATTCAAGCGCTCAATGGAGGTTTTGGGTGGTAAGATTGACTTCGTTCTGCACTCTATAGGTATGTCACCAAACGTGCGTAAGCACCGTACATACGATGACTTGGACTATAAGATGCTTGACACTACACTTGATATCTCAGCTGTTTCATTCCACAAGATGATTCAGAGTGCTAAGAAACTTGATGCTATCAACGACTATGGTTCAATCCTTGCACTCTCTTACGTAGCTGCTCAGCGTACCTTCTACGGTTACAATGACATGGCTGATGCTAAGGCATT
>ERZ773087.941-NODE-941-length-20180-cov-10.943553_pt1 | contig 20180 bp, 12 predicted proteins | sample MGYA00511375_ERZ773087 | MGnify/ENA primary metagenome ERZ773087 (study PRJEB29015, sample SAMEA2737995) | human oral metagenome | biome: human oral; feature: human-associated habitat; material: dental | place: China | collected 2063 ...
CGTGCGTGAAAAGACGCGGCTCAAGGTGGAGAACGCCATCAAGAAACTGGAGTATCTGCCGAATCTGCAGGCACGCGAGCTGAACACGCAGCGTTCTTCAAGCATCGGCGTCGTCGTACCGAGTTTTGACAATATGTTCTTTGCCCAGGTGCTCGACGGCATCGAGGAGTATCTGCGGCAGAGCTCGTACTCTCTGCTCCTCGCGTGTGCGCAGAACGATGCGGCGCGCGAGGAGGAGTGTGTGCGGGACTTCATCACACGCAATGTTTCGGGCGTTATCGTCGTCAGTCCGAATACGGAGACGGCAGTCTCGGAGTTCTACGAGAATACGGCGGCGCGTCTGCCTCTGGTCTTTGTCAACAGCGAGCGCGAACGCGCGGGCATCTCGTATGTGACGAGCGATCAGCGCGGCGGGGCGCGTGCGGCACTCGAGCATCTCTTTCACTACGGGCACGAGCGTATCCTCTTTGTGCAGGGCGAGAACAGTGATTCCTACCGCATCAAGGAGAAGGTCTACCGCGAGATCATGCGGGAGCGCGGGGCGTTCCATCCGGAGGACATTGTAAACGTCGGCGAGGGCAACCGCATCGAGACGGTGGAAAACACCATGTTCATTCTCATGGATATGATGCTCGACCTACAACCGACGGCGATCTTCTGCTGCAACGATCTCATGGCGATGGGGGCGGTCAACGCCTGTCAGCGCATGGGGCGGCGCGTGCCGCAGGACATCTCGGTGATTGGTTACGACAACACGGCACTCAGCCAATATACCGCACCACAGCTCACAACCATCGATCAGAATATGGGCGATCTCGGGCGGGAGGCGGCACGTCTCATGCTGAAGCAGATCGAGGAGAACGTGACGGAGAATGTCGTGCTTGCGAATACCGTGGTTGAGCGTGAGACGACGGGCTTTCGTGTGGAGTAAAACGAACAACCAATCGAAGGGGGATATCCAATGAATATCATCTATCATGAGCGGGGTAAGGTCTTTCATCTCTTCAACGATTCCATCAGCTACATCCTCATGGTGCTGCCCCACGGCGGGCTTGGATCGCTCTACTACGGAAAAGTGCTGCGCGATCGCACGGGCTTTGAGCACCTATTTGAGCGCGTCCATCGCGGCATGTCGGCGTGCGTCTTTGCGGACTGCCGCGACTACTCTCTGGATGCGATTCGGCAGGAGCTGCCGACCTACGGCTCGTCGGATTTCCGCCGTCCCGCGCTGAACGTATTGCAGGAGAACGGCAGCCGTATCCTCGATATGCAGTATACGGGCTTTCGTATTGTGGAAGGCAAGCCGAAGCTCGCGGGGCTGCCCGCGACCTACGTGGAGTCGGATGATGAGGCAAAGACACTCATCGTTGAGGTGCAGGATGCGCTTACGGGGCTGCGTGGTGAACTCCTCTACACGATTTTTGCCGAGGGCGGTGCAATTGCGCGCAGTGTGCGCTATATCAACGAAGGCAAGGAAGTGCTGCACCTGCAGAAGGTCATGAGCATGTCGATCGATCTGCCCAATACGGAATACGACTGGATGGAGCTGACGGGGGCGTGGACGCGTGAGCGCCACATCGAGATCCGTCCGCTTGCAACGGGTATTACGGCAATCGGCAGCCGCCGCGGACATTCCTCGGGGCAGTACAATCCGTTCGCGGCACTCCTGCGGCGCGGGACGACGGAAACGCAGGGCGAGGTGCTTGCGATGAGCCTCGTCTACAGCGGCAATTTCGAGATGCTAGCAGAGGTCGACAACCATGGCGTGACGCGACTGCAGGCAGGCATCCACAGTACGGATTTCGATTGGAAACTTGAACCTGGTGCGGAGTTCCAGACGCCCGAGGCGGTGCTCGTCTGGTCGGATGCGGGACTCAACGGCATGAGTCAGACCTATCATCGTCTTTATCAAAAGCGTCTTGTGTGCGGGCAGTGGCGCGAGAAGGTTCGTCCCATTCTTATCAACAACTGGGAAGCGACGTATTTCGACTTTACGGAGGAGAAGCTGCTCACAATCGCGGACAAGGCGGCGGAGTGCGGCATTGAACTATTCGTGCTCGACGACGGCTGGTTCGGTGCACGCACATCCGACTATGCGGGGCTCGGCGATTGGACGGTCAACCGCGACCGCCTGCCGAACGGCATCGACGGACTCGCGGAGAAGATCGAGGCGCGCGGCATGAAGTTCGGCATCTGGGTCGAGCTCGAGATGGTCAACGAGGACTCCGACCTCTATCGTGCCCATCCGAATTGGGTGCTCTCCGTGCCGGGGCGGCGCAAGTCGCTCGGGCGCTCACAGTGCGTGCTCGACTTTTCGCGTAAGGATGTGGTCGATAATATCTACGGACAGATGGAGGCGATTCTCGCGAGTGGCAAGGTCTCCTATGTGAAATGGGATATGAACCGCAGCATCACGGAGTGTTGGTCGCACGCGCTGCCCGCCGATCAACAGGGCGAGGTGTTCCATCGCTACATCCTCGGACTTTACGATCTCTACGAGCGGTTGACATCGAACTTCCCCCATGTGCTCTTTGAGTCCTGCGCCTCGGGCGGCAACCGCTTTGATCCCGGCATGCTCTACTATGCGCCGCAGACGTGGGCGAGCGACAACTCCGATGCGTCCGAGCGGCAGAAGATTCAGTACGGAACATCCATGTGCTATCCTGTGAGCAGCATGGGCAGCCATGTCTCCGTTGTCCCGAACCATCAGGTCAACCGCATGACTCCGCTCCATACGCGCGCAAATACGGCGTACTTCGGGACGTTTGGCTATGAGCTCGATCTCAACAAACTTACGGAGGAGGAAATCGCCGAGGTCAAGGAGCAGGTCGTCTTCATGAAGGAGTACCGTGAGATCCTCCAGTTCGGCACATTCTACCGTCTGCAAAGTCCCTTCGAGGGAAATGTAACGGTGTGGATGAGCGTGAGCAGGGACAAAAAGACGGCGATCGTCGGCTGGTACCGCACGCTGAACCGTGTGAACTATCGTTTCGAGCGTGTGCGGCTCGCGGGCCTCCTGCCGGATGCGCTTTACGAGAACAGCCGCAGCGGTACGCGCTGCTACGGTGATGAGCTGATGAATTACGGGCTGATCACGACGGACGGTACGGCGGGTGAGCCGAACGAAGAGAACGGGCTGACCACAGACTTTGACTCGCGCATCTATGTGCTGAAGGCAGTTGAATAGTTTTTCATAGTGGGACGGGTATCTTTGCGGATACCCGTTTTTGTGTACGCGTATTCACGCAGAAACAATCATTGCATATTTGATTAAGTTTCGATAAAATAGAGGACGGGAAACAGCGTTTGAGAAGGAGGATTTCCATGGCAGTCAAACGAATCTTTGTGGAGAAGCGGCAGGGTTTTTTTGATGTTCCTGCGCAGCGGCTCTGCAGTGATCTGGTGGAAACATTTCGTCTGACGGATCTGCGTGCGGTGCGCATCATCACGCGCTACGACATAGAGGGGCTGAGTGACGAAGAGTTTGCCAAGGTGCGGAACATTGTCTTTGCAGACCCGCCGGTCGATACCGTCTATGAGGACGCGCTGCCGGTCTTTTCAGACGCGCGCATATTTGCGGTCGAGCCGCTGCCGGGGCAGTTTGACCCGACGGCAGCTGCGGCGGCGGAGTGCGTGCAGCTCGTGACGCAGGGGGAGCGCCCCGATGTGCGTACGGCGCGCGTGATTGTACTGATCGGAAAGCTCGATGATCGTGTCTATGAGAAGATCAAAGCCTATCTGATCAATAAAGTGGAGAGCCGCGAGGCCTCGCTTGCCACGCCTGCGACACTTGAGACGCGCATTGTGCTGCCGATGGACGTGGAGGTTCTCACCCAGTTCAATCAGCTCTCGCGCAGTGAGCTCGAACGCTTTCACAAGGAGCACGGCTTTGCGATGAGCGAGGAAGATCTCGCATTCGTGCAGCAGTATTTCCGCGATACGGAGCACCGTGCCCCGACGATCACGGAGCTGCGTGTCATCGACACCTACTGGTCGGATCACTGCCGTCACACGACGTTTACCACGGCTATTGACGCCGTAAATATCGAAAACGGCTTCTTTTCCATGCCGATCTTTGAGACCTATCAGACCTACATGGATGACCGCAAGCTGCTCTATAGGGACGGCAAGCAACGCGATATGACACTGATGGACATCGCTGTCATCGGCATGAAGGCACTGCGTGCGGAGGGAAAGCTCGACGATCTCGACGAATCTGAGGAGATCAATGCGTGCAGCATCCGCATCACGGTGGATGTGAACGGGCAGGATGAGGACTGGCTCCTCATGTTCAAGAACGAGACCCACAACCATCCGACGGAGATTGAGCCGTTCGGCGGTGCGGCTACCTGCCTTGGCGGCGCGATACGCGACCCGCTCTCGGGGCGTTCCTACGTCTATCAGGCGATGCGCGTGACGGGCGCCTATGACCCGCGTGCACCGATCGAGGATACGCTGGCGGGCAAGCTCCCCCAGAAGAAGATCACGCTCGGTGCGGCGGAGGGTTACAGCTCTTACGGCAACCAGATCGGGCTTGCGACGGGGCAGGTGCGCGAGATCTATCATAAGGGCTACCTCGCAAAGCGCATGGAGATTGGCGCGGTCATCGGCGCGGCGCCCGCGGCTCAGGTCGTACGCGAGCGCCCTGTGCCGGGAGATGTCATCGTTCTCCTCGGCGGGCGGACAGGTCGCGATGGCATCGGCGGTGCGACGGGCTCGTCGAAGCAGCATACGGAGGCCTCGCTCACCACATCGGGCGCAGAGGTGCAGAAGGGAAACCCGCCGACGGAGCGCAAGATTCAGCGGCTTTTCCGCAATCCCGAGGTCAGCCGTATGATTAAGCGGTGCAACGACTTCGGTGCGGGAGGTGTCGCCGTGGCGATTGGTGAGCTTGCCGACGGGCTGACGATCAATCTCGATGCCGTGCCGAAGAAGTACGAGGGCCTCGACGGCACGGAGCTTGCGATCTCCGAGTCACAGGAGCGCATGGCGGTCGTGCTTGCGCCCGAGGATGTCTCCGCGTTTCTGCGTTATGCGGATGCGGAAAATCTCGAGGCAACGGAGGTCGCGGTCGTGACCGCAGAGCCGCTCCTCGTCATGAAGTGGCGCGACAAGGAGATCGTACGAATCGCACGTAGTTTCCTCGCGACAAACGGCGTGCGGCAGCACGTCCGCATCGTGGTCGATCCGCCGAATGAGAAGGCGCCCTATCTCCAGCAGGTACCTCCGCAGGTAAAACAGGTCGGACGTGCGCTCGAGGATATGTGGCTCGCGAATCTGCGTGATCTCAACGTGTGCAGTCAGAAAGGGCTAGGGGAGCGGTTCGATGCGACCGTTGGCGCTGCATCGGTTCTCATGCCATTCGGTGGGAAATTCCAGCTGACGCCTTCGGAGGCAATGGTTGCAAAGCTTCCTGTGCGCCATGGGACGACGAATACGGCGTCTGCAATGGCGTTCGGGTTCGACCCCGATCTCTCAACGTGGAGCCCGTTCCACGGTGCCGTCTACGCCATTGTCGAGGCGGTGGCGAAGATCGTCGCCACAGGCGGCAGGGCAGACCGCGTGCGCCTGACCCTGCAGGAGTATTTCGAGCGGCTCGGCACGGATCCGAAGAAGTGGGGCAAGCCGTTTGCAGCGCTCCTCGGCGCACTGCGCGCGCAGCATGAGATGGGGATTCCCGCGATCGGCGGCAAGGACTCCATGTCGGGGACGTTTGAGAATCTGAACGTCCCGCCGACCCTCGTCGCGTTTGCTGTGGCGACCATGCCTGCGAACGAGGCTCTCTCGCCCGAGTTCAAGTATCCCGGCAATACCGTCGTCATGGTTCCCGTTCCGCATGATGCGCAGGATCTGCCCGTGTTCTCGCGGCTCAATACGAACTTTGCAAAGATCCACCAGCTGATAGCGGATAAGAAGGCGTTCTCTGCGATGAGCGTCGGGCGCGGCGGCATTGCGGCGGCGATTTCGAAGATGTGTCTGGGAAACAATCTGGGCTTTAAATTCACGTCCTTCATCCCGCAGGACGACCTCTTCAAGCCACTCTACGGGACAATCCTGCTCGAGGTCTCGCCCTCGTTTGACATCGCGGCGAACCTTGCGGGCACAGGTGCCGTCGAGATCGGCAAGACGCGCGATGTGCCGAGCATCATCACGGATCTTGACACGATCGTGCTCTCCGATGTCAAGGATGCGTTTACGGAACCTCTTGAGAAGATCTTCCCGACGACCGTGCCGCAGATCGTGCGGCAGATCGACCGTCCGACGTATGCGCCCTATACGAAGGGGAAGATTGTTGGCAGCTCCGTGAAGATCGCGCGGCCGCGCGTGTGCATTCCCGTCTTCCCAGGGACGAACTGCGAGTACGATTCCGCACGCGCATGGGAGCGCGTGGGGGCAATTCCGGAGATTTTCGTCGTGCGCAATCTGACGCCCCGAGCGGTGGAGGAGACTGTCGCGGCGCTGGCAGCAACGCTTCAAAAGTCACAGATTCTCATGCTGCCGGGTGGATTCAGCGGCGGGGACGAGCCGGACGGCACAGGGAAATTCATTGCGGCGATGTTCCGCGCACCCGCGCTTGCCGAGGCGATGCAGCGTCTCCTGCGCGATCAGGACGGCCTCATCCTCGGCATCTGCAACGGCTTCCAAGCGCTGCTGAAGCTCGGGCTGCTGCCGTATGGCAAGATTACCGATCTGGACGACAGCTCGCCGACGCTGACGTACAACAACATTGGACGTCACGTCTCGCAGACCGTGCGCGTGCGCGTTGCGTCGAATCTCTCGCCGTGGCTCTCGGGCGTGAACGTCGGGGATACGCATACGATTGCCGTGTCGCACGGCGAGGGGCGGTTCTACGCCGACGCGAAGACGGTTGCGAATATGCGCATACGCGGGCAGATTGCGACCCAGTACGTGAATGAGAAGGGCGAGCCGACGCTCGACCAGCCGTACAATCCGAACGGCTCCGTGAACGCCATTGAGGGCATCACGAGCCCCGACGGGCGCATCTACGGGCGCATGGCGCACGCAGAGCGCATCGGCGAGAACATCGGCAAGAACGTGCCTGGCGAGATGAACCAGATGATCTTCGAGTCAGGCGTCTCCTACTTTATGCGATAACTCTACAGGAAAAGACCGTTGGATAGGCAAACAGCCTGACCAACGGTCTTTTCGCGTATTTCAGATATAGTACCTCTTGCAGAGCGCTGTGTATGCCGCCGCGCCCGCGTCCGTGAGCAGGTAATAACTGCCCTCGCGTGCGAGCAGATGGCGGTCGATCAGCTCGCGGCTGACGCGGCGCACCTTGTTCTCATTCCATTTCAGATGGTTGCCGATCTCGCCTGCGTCATTCTCTGCGCTCTCCTTGCACTCGGCGGTATGTCTGCCGATATGCAGGAGGAAGAGGTCGCGCTGCATCTGCTGCACGCTCTGTAGGCGGCGGATGTAGGAGGTGACTGCGCCCTTCGGCCCTGTGAGGAGCGCGCCGAGATAGACGAGCATATTCATGACGGCGCACAGCCCCGCGATCGAGGCGTTCATATGCACGGCGAGCGCGTAGCCGACGATAGCATTCACAAGTGCGATGAGGAGGGCGAGGAGCAGCGTGTGAGACAGATGCTTCGTAAAGAGCAGTGCAGTCGCCCCGGGGGCGATAAAGAACGAGATGACGAGAATCGCACCGACTGCGTCGAATGCCGCAACCGTCGTGAGCGAGGTGAGCGACATGAAGGCGTAGAAGAGGATGCCCGTCGGTACGCCGATGATCTGCGCATATTCGCCGTCAAAGGTGGAGACCTTCAGCTCCTTGTAAAACACCGCGATAAATGCGGCGATGACGAGGAGCAGTCCGCCCATCTTAATCGAAGAGGCTGCGACCTCCACGCCGCCGATCTCCACTGTGTTCAGTCCCGCATAGATGACCTCGCCCATGAGCACCATATCCGTGTCGAGATGGGCGTTGCCCGCATATTTGCTGATGAGGATGACGGCGAGCGCGAAGAGCAGCGGGAAGATGACGCCGATGGCATCGTCATATTTGACGAGGTTCGTCTTGCCGAGGAGCTCGACGAGCGAGACGGTGATAACGCCCATGAGTGCCGCACCGAAGAGCAGCCACGGCGAGCCGAGGTCATGCGTGAGGAAGAAGGCGAGCACGATGCCGAGCAGCACCGTGTGACTGATGGCGTCCGCCATCATGGAGAGGCGGCGCAGGATCAGGAAGACACCGAGCGGTGCGCATGCAGCAGCCGTCAGGAGCAGTACGAGGAGTGCGTCATCCATTGCGTGCCCTCCGTTTCAAGACCCTGCCGAGAATCCCCTTTGTCCCGAAGAGTATCGAGAAAAAGGCGATGAGGGAGGCGATGAGGATGATGGATGGCCCCGTCGACATGCCCTGCTCAAGCGTGCTGATGTAGGTGCCGACGAGCGCAGAGACCGCACCGATGAGGCTGCTCAAAACGAGGACGCGCGCAAAGTTGTTCGACCACTGATTTGCCGCGACGCACGGGATGATGAGGAAGGAGCTGATAAGGATTGCTCCCACGGCTTTAATCCCGATACCGATGACGGCAATCGTCATGACGAGCAGCAGGATGTGCAGCAGACGGCAGGGCAGCCCGACGACCTCTGCGTACTCCGCGTCAAAGACGAAGAGTTTCAGCTCCTTGTAAAAGAGCAGGAGGAGCGTGAGGCAGACGGCGGAGACGGCAGAGATGAGGAGGACGTCGACCTCGAGCATATACGCCGCCTGTCCAAAGATGTAGGTGCCAAGACCCGCCTGTGATGCCCCCGCATAGTCGGGATTGCCCTGGATGAAGCTCTTGAGCGCCATGCCAAGACCAAAGAAGCCCGAGAGAAAGATTGCAAGATTTGCGTCGAGTCCGAGCCTCTTGTCCCTGTGCGCGAGCTGGATGAGGGCGTAGCTTGCCGCACCCGCCGCGACTGCGCCCATGAGGAGCACGACGGGGCTGCGCGTTGCAAATGCCATATAGGCGAGGATGATGCCGGGGAAGGTCGAGTGTCCGATGGCGTCGCCGATGAGGCTCTGCCCCTTGTAGACGCTGAACGCGCCGACGGGACCCGCCGTGACGGCGAGGATGACGCTCCCGAGCGCGACGATCTGGAAGGTGTAGTTCATCAGGATGTCCACCGCCGTCACTCCTTCAGCCGATAGGCGAGCGCAAGCGCCGCCTCCTTGTCCAGATTGGCGAGGTAGTCCGACGCCTTCACCGTGCGGTTCAATACGACGAGGTAGTCAAAATACGCATCGAGCGTGCTTAGATCGTGGTGCACGGCGATGACTGTGCGCTTCTCACGCTGCAGATCCATGAATTTGTCCATGATGATCCGCTCCGTCGTCTCATCGACGCCCGCAAGCGGCTCGTCCATGATGTAGAGCTGCGCGTCCTGCGCGAGTGCCCGCGCGATGAAGACACGCTGCTTCTGTCCCCCCGAGAGCTCCGAGATCTGACGGTCAGCGAAGTCCGCCATCTTCATCTTGTCGAGTGCATCCATCGCCAGCGCGCTATCCTCCTTGCCGGGGCGTTTAATCAGCCCGAGATGCGCATAGCGTCCCATAAGCACGACATCGAAGACCGTCGTCGGGAAGTCCCAGTGGACAGAGCCGCGCTGCGGCACGTAGGCAATCTGCTTGTGTACGGCAGCGAGGGGCTTCCCCCAGAGGCGCACGGCGCCGGAGACGGGCTTTAAGAGGCCGAGGATGCCCTTGAGGAGGGTAGACTTTCCCGCGCCGTTCGGCCCCACAACCGCGCAGCGCACATACGCCGGAACATCGAGGTCGATGTCCCAGAGCACGGGCGTCTCGCGGTATGCCATTGTCAAATCCTCGACGTGTATGACGCTGTTCGTTCCTTCCATATTGCGTCCCTTCCAACCGCCTATTTCAAATGCGATACAATCAGATCGACGTTGCTGCGGTACATCGTGATGTAGGTATCGCCCTTCTGTCCCACGGGTGCGAGCGAGTCGGAGAACAGCTCGTTGCCCTCGCCGCCGACAATCTCCACATCAAAGCCCTTCGTCTTGCAGACCTCCTGCAGCTTCTTCATACGCTCGGGATTCGTCGTGCTTTCGGCAAACACCGCCTTGACCTTGTGATCGACAATGTAGTTCGCCGTCTTCTCGATGTCGGCATTTGCGACCTCGGAGTCCGTGCTGACACCCTGCGGTGCAATGACGTTGACATGATAGCGATGGGAGAAGTAGTTGAATGCATCATGTGGTGTCACGAGGTTGCGCTGACCCTCGGGAATCTGTGCGATCTTCTGTGTGATCTCCGCATCAAGCGCGTCGAGGTCTGCGAGATACTTCTTCAGATTCTCTTGAATCTCCTTCTCGTGTGCGGGAACGAGCTTAATGAGTTCGGCTGCCGCCGCTTCCGTTGCCTGCTTGTAGAGCGCGACATCGAACCAGAAATGCGGGTCGACGATCTTCTTGCCGTCCTCCTCCATGTAGTTGATGTTTGCGTCCGCAAAGTTCTTCGTGACCGCGACGCCCTTCTTCTCAAGCACCTCTGCCATCTTGCCCTCGAAGTGCAGGCCGTGGTAGAGGAGGAGATCCGCCTTCTTGATCTTCTCAAGGTCGGCGGGCTGCGCGACGTAGAGATGCGGATCCTCACCTGCGGGGATGATCAGCTCGATGTTCACATAGTCGCCCGCGAGCTGCTTCGTCATATCCTGAAGGAACGAGGTTGTGACCGTGACTGTCTTCTTCGTATCGGCTGCCTTGTCACTGCTGCCTCCGCCCCCGCCGCAGCCGACGGCAAGAAGTGCCGCGAGAGCGAGTACAAGGGTGAGCAGCAGCGTTCGTGGATAATTCTTTCGGATGTTCATAGAGACACCGTCCTTTCATTTGTATTGAGAATAACACAAAAATTACATCTTGTAAATGAGAAAATTTCTCAATGAGGAAAAATTGAGGATCGCACAAAAAAGAGCTGTGTACGAAGCGGAAAGTTTCGCACACAGCTCCTATGAAATTTTTTTGATTTATTTTTGGAGCAGTTTTTCTTTCAGCGCGCGATAGCGGATTGTCTCATACGCACCGATCTGGGACTCGGGATGGTCGCTGCCGTAGGCGCGCCCGCTCGTCGAGAGGAGCGGCGGCGACTGGATGCGCTTTGCGACCGCCATGCCCGTATAGAGCCTCCACCAGCGTTCGAGGTCGGCGATAAATTCCTCCACCGTCGGGAAATAATCCGCGACAAGTCCCGCCGCGCAGCCGATATACACCTCGAGGTCGCCGTCCGCATAGTGTGCGAGAATGTCTTCGGGAATGCGATCCTCCTCGGCGAATGCGCGGAAGAGGTAGTCGTGATAGGGATAGCGGATGGGGTCCCCCTTGCCCTCGTCGACGTTCTGTGCATCGGACAGTTCCGCGCTCGGTACGATGTCGATGATGCCCTGCGGGATGACCTCGCGCTTGTAGATCTCCGTGTTCAGATAGCGCGCGAGTGCATACACTTCGTGCTTCCAGAGGTCGGCGAGCGCGGAGAGGAAGCCCGCCTGATCACCGTAGAGGGTCGCATAGCCGACGGTGGACTCCGCCTTGTTTGCGTTGCAGGTGAATCCTGCGCCCCACGCAGCTGCGACGGCGGAGAGGACGCGCCCGCTGCGGTCACGCGCCTGCATATTCTCGCGCACGAAGGAGGAGATCGTGAGGTGCTCGCCTGCCTGCGCCGCTGTGCCCATGATGGGAACTGCGGTGAGCTGCTGCACGGTGTGTGCAACGCTCTCCTCGATGGGCACGATCATGTGGCGGCAGCCAAGGTTTTCGGCGAGCTGCGCCGCGAGCCCCTTCGTCGTTGCAGAGTTGAACTGACTCGGCATGTTGACGAGCAAGACTTTGTCTGCGCCGATGGCATCGACGTAGAGCGCGGCGGCAACGGCGGAGTCGATACCGCCCGAGATGCCGATGACAACGCGCTCCATATGGATGCGCTCGAGGAATTTTTGCACGGCGTAGCGCAGCATGCGGTACTTCGGCGCAATGGGGGCTTCCTTCGCCGCTGTGAGCGGAGCGGGCATTGACTCTGTATCGACGACGGTCATCCCCTCCGTGTAGGCGGGCGACATAAGGACGCGTATGCCGTCTGCGCTGAATACCTGCGCCCTGCCGGCGAAGGTGTAGATGGTCTTGCCCTTGTCCTGAAGTCCGAGCGCATTGACATAGAAGATGTGCTTCCGCTTTTCGCGCGCCGTATCTGCGAGTGTACGCACGTCAAAGCAGACAGGGAAGGGGCTCGCGTCGGCGGCGAGGATGATGTCCTCGTTCGGTAGCTCGTAGAGGAGCGGGGAGAAATGCGTGCCCGCTCCGTGGAGCGGACTGTGCGCCACCTCGCGCAGCACGCCGTCCCGCGCCTCCATCAGCGTGCGGCGAACGCCCGCACAGCCGTCATCTGCCGCCCCATTGCCGAACAGGACGGTGATGCCCTCTGCGGCGGCGGCAATCTCCTCGGCGTAGGCGGTGCAGTCGCGCAGAAATGCGGGCTGCTTCCACATGCCCCCGAGGAAGAGCCCCGAGAGGCTGAGTGCGGGGAAGAGGGCAAGATCGGCGCCCGCCGCCTTTGCCTCCGCTACTTTCCTGCGCATGGATGCGGCGTTCAGATCGGGGCGGCCGGGGACGACCTCCATTGAAATCAGTGCAATTTTCATGTTCATGCTTCCTTTCGAGCTTCCTTTTATCCCGCCGTGATGGTATAATCTCATCTGGTGAGTATATGGCGAAGAAGAAAATCCAGAAGACAAATGCGGCGCGCATTCTCGACCGCCTCGGCATATCCTATGAGCTCCTGACCTACCCCGTCGACGAGAGCGATCTCTCGGCGATCCATGTGGCGGAAGTGACGGGGATTCCCTTGGCGCAGCTCTATAAGACGCTCGTTGTGCGCGGAGACCGCACGGGTATCTTTATGGCGGTCATTTCGGGCGGCGCGGAGCTTGATCTCAAAGCAGTTGCTGCGGCGTCGGGGAATAAGCGCGCGGAGATGGTTCACCTCAAGGAGGTTTTCGATCTCACGGGATATGTGCGCGGGGGCTGCTCCCCGCTGGGGGCGAAAAAACCCTACCCCGTGTACTGTGACGAGAGCATCGTGCAGCACGCCCGCATCTGCGTGAGTGCAGGGCGGCGCGGTGAGCAGCTTGCCCTCGCGCCGTCGGATCTGATCCGTGCGGCACAGGCGGTCACGGCGCATCTCATCCGCTGACGGCGCGCCGAATCGTACGACATAGTATTATAACACAGATGAATCGGGAAAGGATGTATACAATGGACTATTTCAGCACGCGCGGGGCAACGGAACGCGTCTCCTCGGCAGAGGCAATCCTCAAGGGGCTTGCCTCGGACGGCGGACTCTTCGTGCCCGCCTCGTTCCCGCAGATGACGCTCCCCGAGATCGAGGCGCTCCGCGATCTCTCCTATGAGGAGCGCGCCGTGCGCATCCTTCGCCGCTATCTGACGGACTATACGGAGGAGGAGCTGAAGGGCTGCGTCAGCCGCGCCTATGGGCATACGTTTGACGATGTGCGGCGTGCGCCCGTGCGTGCGGTCGGCGATCTCGAGGTGCTCGAGCTGTGGCACGGCCCGACGAGCGCATTTAAGGACATGGCGCTGCAGCTCCTGCCGCAGCTGATGAGTACAGCGCGCGCAAAGACGGGGGAGCAGGACACGATCCTCATCCTCGTTGCAACCTCGGGCGATACGGGCAAGGCGGCGCTCGAGGGCTTTGCGGACGCCGAGGGCACCCGCATCATGGTGTTCTACCCCGACGGCGGTGTCAGTCCCGTGCAGCGCCTCCAGATGGTGACGCAGGAGGGCGCGAATGTCTCCGTCGTGGCGGTGCGCGGCAACTTTGACGATGCACAGCGCGGCGTGAAGGAGATCTTCGGCGATGCTGCGATGGCGAAGGAACTTGCCGCGCTCCATACGAAGCTCTCGTCCGCGAACTCGATCAACTGGGGGCGGCTTGTCCCGCAGATCGTCTATTATTTCAGCGCGTATGCCGACCTCCTTGCAGAGGGGAAAATCATGGCGGGCGACCCCGTGAACTTCACCGTGCCGACGGGGAACTTCGGCAACATTCTCGCGGGTTACTACGCAAAGCGCATGGGGCTGCCCGTCGGAAAGCTCGTCTGCGCGTCGAATGCGAACAATGTACTTACGGACTTTTTGCAGACGGGCATCTATGACCGACAGCGCGATTTCTACCAGACGATGTCGCCGTCGATGGACATCCTCGTCTCGAGCAACCTCGAGCGTCTGCTCTATCATCTGACGGAGGACACGCGGCAGGTTGCCGTATGGATGCAGGAACTCACGACGGTTGGAAAATACAATGCGAGCAGCCTCCTGCCCGCATTGCGAGAGAACTTTTGGGCGGCATTTGCTGATGATCGGGCGACCGAGGAGGAGATTCGTGCGGTGTATGAGCGCACGGAGTACACGCTCGATACGCATACGGCGGTCGCCTACCGTGCGGCGGAGGACTATCGGCGCGAGACGGGGGACGCGCGTCCGATGGTCGTGCTCTCGACCGCAAGCCCGTATAAATTCGGCGCAAGCGTCCTTCATGCGCTCGGAGAGGATACGGCGCAGATGGATGAGTTCGCTCAGATGGAGCGTCTGCATGCGCGGAGCAAGATGGAGATCCCTGTGCGCCTCGCCGCCCTGCGTACGGCGGTGGTGCTGCACGAGGGCATCTGCGAGAAGGATGGGATGCATGCGGCGGTGCTCTCCTTTGCCGAAGCATAAGAAAAAACAAGGGAATCGCTGATAAAATGAAGTCCGTTAGATTGGTGTAGATTTTTTGTCCTGTCAAGGAGACAAACCGGACGCATAGCAAAAGCTATGTGGAGGATTTGTCGACGCAGAGAGGGCGAAAAAGATGCGCCAAGATGGCGGTGCTGAATTTATCAGTGCTTCCCAAGGAAACAATAAAATTTTTTCATAACAAAGAAGGATTTCCAGATTATGTGAAGAATTCTCACAAAGTACGCTGAATCATCTTGTATGATATTGAGGCAATTTTGCCTCACATCAATATAGCCAAACTTTTTTGGGGAAAGAGGTTATCATAATGGCAAAGATCGATCTGACACAGTACGGCATCACAGGCACGACGGAGATTGTTCACAACCCCGACTATGACCAACTGTTCCGTGAGGAACTGCGCCCCGATCTCGAGGGATATGAGCGCGGACAGGTGACGGAGATGCGCGATGCGGTCAACGTCATGACGGGCATCTACACGGGACGCTCTCCAAAGGACAAGTACATCGTTGACGACGAGACCTCACATGATACCGTCTGGTGGACGTCCGACGAGTATAAGAACGACAACCATCGTGCGACTCAGAAGGCGTGGAACACCGTGCGCGAGATTGCGATCCGTGAGCTCTGCAACAAGCGCCTCTTTGTCGTTGACGCATTTTGCGGTGCGAATGTGAATACGCGCATGGCGGTTCGCTTCATCGTGGAGGTTCCCTGGCAGGCGCATTTCGTCACGAATATGTTCATCCGTCCGACGGCGGAGGAGCTCGAGAGCTTCAAGCCCGACTTCGTGGTCTACAATGCGGCAAAGGCGCGCGTCATGCACTTCGGCGATCTCGGGCTCAACTCTGAGACTGCGGTCATGTTCAACCTCACGAGCCGTGAGCAGATCATTGTCAACACGTGGTACGGCGGCGAGATGAAGAAGGGCATGTTCTCGATGATGAACTACTACCTTCCGCTCAAGGGCATCTCCTCCATGCACTGCTCGGCGAACACGGACAAGCAGGGGCAGAACACGACGCTGTTCTTCGGTCTCTCGGGCACGGGCAAGACCACGCTCTCGACCGATAACGAGCGTCTCCTCATCGGCGATGATGAGCACGGCTGGGATGACGAGGGCGTCTTCAACTACGAGGGCGGCTGCTATGCAAAGGTCATCAACCTCGATCCCGAGGCAGAGCCGGACATCTATCAGGCGATCCGCCGTAATGCGCTCCTTGAAAACGTTACGGTCGATCTCGCAGGTCGCGTCGATTTCGCGGACAAGACGGTCACAGAGAATACGCGCGTTTCGTATCCGATCAATCACATTGAGAACATCGTGCTCGGTCACGTTGCGGACAAGTCCGCCGGACCGCACGCAAAGCACGTCATCTTCCTCTCGGCGGATGCGTTCGGCGTTCTGCCGCCGGTCTCCATCCTGACGCCGGAGCAGACGAAGTACTACTTCCTCTCGGGCTTCACCTCGAAGCTCGCGGGCACGGAGCGCGGCATCACGGAGCCAACGCCGACCTTCTCGGCGTGTTTCGGTCAGGCGTTCCTCGAGCTCCATCCGACGAAGTACGCGGATGAGCTTGTGCGCAAGATGGAGGAGCACGGCTCGCGCGCCTATCTCGTGAACACGGGCTGGAACGGCACGGGCAAGCGCATCTCGATCCAGGATACGCGCGGCATCATCCACGCGATTCAGGACGGCTCGATCGACAGCGCGCCGACGAAGAAGATCCCGTATTTCGACTTTGAGGTTCCGACGGAGCTGCCGGGCGTTGATCCGAAGATTCTCGACCCGCGTGACACCTATGCAAGCCGTACGGAGTGGGATGAGAAGGCGCGCGATCTCGCAGAGCGCTTCATCAAGAACTTCAAGAAGTATGAGGGCAACGAGGCGGGACGTGAACTCGTCTCCGCGGGTCCGAAGCTCTAAAACGTATTTGTTTATGGAAAAAGCTGCCGTGTATGCGGCAGCTTTTTTTATCAAGGAAAGGAAGGAGGCGCAATGAAACTCTCGGACACGATCAGCAAGGTGCGCGGCGTCGGCGTGAAAAAGGCGGCGGCATTTGCGCGCCTCGGCATTCAGACGGTGTACGACCTCCTGACGTACTATCCGCGTGCATACGAGGATCAGAGCCGCGTGACGCCCATCGCCCGGCTGCACGCAGGGGAGCGAGCGACCGTGCTCGCCGTCATTCAGCGCGTGACGGAGCGTCAGGCGCGGCGGCGCGGTTTTACCATATTGACGGTGCTCCTCGGCGATGAGACGGGCTATGCACAGGTGGTCTGGTTTAACCAGCGATTCCTCAAGACGAAGCTGCGCGAGGGGCGGCGCATCCTCCTCACAGGGAAGGCGGAGTATGCCTATAACGGCCGCGGTCAGCTCGCGCTCACGAATATCACGTCGTTCGAACTCCTCGGTGCAGAGGAGGATGCGGGGGCGCATCTCGGCATCCTGCCCGTCTACGCCGCGACGGAGGGGCTGACGCAGAAGCAGCTGCGCGCAATGATGGAATACGCGCTCGCGCAGACGGCGGACGAACTCGAGGAGAATTTGCCGCAGCGCGTCCGTGAGAAATATCGCCTGATCGGGCGGAGAAGCGCCTTCTGGCACATCCACTTTCCAAAGCAGGAGGAGGAATTGCGCACGGCGCGGCGGCGCCTCGCCTTTGAGGAACTCTATCTCATCCAGTGTGGGCTGCTCGCGCTCAAGAAACGCACGGCAGAGGAGCAGGAGGGCATTGCGCACGCAGCGGACGGCACGCTCGTCAAACGCGTCTGCGCGGCGCTGCCCTTCACGCTGACCGCCGATCAGAAGCAGGTGTGGGGCGAAATTCGGCGTGATATGGAGTCGCCGCTACCCATGCGCCGACTCGTGCAGGGCGATGTTGGCTCGGGCAAGACGGCGATTGCGCTGCTCGCTCTCGTCAAGACGGTGGAGAGCGGGCATCAGGGCGCGATGATGGCCCCGACGGAGATCCTCGCGCGGCAGCACTATGATTATCTGCGTGAGCTCCTTACGCCCCTCGGTGTGCGCGTGGGCTTCCTCTCGGGACGGCTCACGAAGAAGGAGCGCACGGCGATGGATGCGGCGCTCGCCGCGCACGAGGTGGATATCGTCGTCGGAACGCACGCTCTGATACAGGATCACGTCGCGTTCGCCGCGCTCGGGCTGGTCGTGACGGATGAGCAGCACCGCTTCGGTGTCGCGCAGCGTGCCGCGCTCGAGAAAAAAAGTGCAGTCACGCCCGACGTGCTCGTCATGACGGCGACACCGATTCCACGAACAATGACGCTGACGGTCTACGGCGACCTCGATGTCTCGCGCATCGAGCATTTGCCGCCGGGGCGGCAGCCCATCCGTACCTTTCTGCGCGATGAGACGGCGCGCGCAAAGATCTATGCGTTCGTGCGCAGGGAGATCGAGAGCGGGCGTCAGGCATATGTCGTCTGCCCGCTCATCGAGGCGAGCGAGGAGATGGATCTGCCCTCGGCGGAGGAGGTCTATGAGGAGCTCGCGCATGGCATCTTTCGCGGAATTCCCTGCGGGCTGCTGCACGGCCGCATGAAGTCTGCGGAGAAGGAGGCGGTGATGGACGACTTCTACGCGAACCGCATCAAGCTGCTCGTCTCGACGACCGTCATCGAGGTTGGCGTCAACGTGCCGAATGCGAGCATCCTCGTAGTGGAGCACGCGGAGCGCTTCGGACTCTCCCAGCTGCACCAGCTGCGCGGGCGCGTCGGGCGCGGCGCCCATGCCTCCTACTGCATCCTGATTGCGGGCAGGAGTGCGGCATCGCAGGAGCGTCTGCAGGTCATCGAGCAGACGAGCAACGGCTTCCGTCTCGCCGAGGAGGATCTCCGCCTGCGCGGGCCAGGACAGTTCTTCGGTGCGATGCAGCACGGTCTTGGCGACCTCAAAATCGCGGATGTCCTCGCCGATATGGATCTCCTTCTCCTCGCGCGCCGCGCGGCGCTTGATACCGTGGACGACCCCGCCGCCCTCTCCTTTGTTCTGCCGACTCTCATGCGCCAGTATCGTGAGCGGTTCGAGCATATGCGGGAGATCTGAATATTTACGTGTTCTTGTATTCCTTGACATGTTGGGATTCTCTGGTCTAGAATAGCAACATATTGAATTTGGGAGGAGATTGCCTTGACAAAGGTTTTGGTAAATGGCGCGGCAGGGCGCATGGGGCGCGCGGTGCTGAAAGCCGTGATTGACGATGCGGAACTCGAACTCGTCGGTGCGGTCGATATCGTCGGCGGCGCGGATGCAGGGGAGCTTGCGGGGACCGCGAAGAACGGCGTGCTTGTGGAGACCGACCTCGCCGCCGCACTCAAGCGCCTGCAGCCCGATGTGATGATCGACTTCACGCGTCCCGACGTGGTGTATGGGAATGTGCTGATAGCGCTCGCGCACAAGGTCTCGCCCGTGGTCGGCACGACGGGGCTCTCCGAGGAGCAGAAGGCTGCAATCAAGGCTGCGGCGGACGAGAATGATACGCCCGTATTCATTGCGCCGAACTTCGCCATAGGAGCCGTGCTCATGATGCTCATGAGCCGCATGGCGGCGAAGTATATGCCCGAGGTCGAGATCATCGAACTTCACCACGACAACAAGCTGGATGCCCCCTCGGGGACGGCGGTGCAGACGGCGGCAATGATCGCCGAGGTGCGTGCAGAGCACGCACAGGGACATCCGGGCGAAGAGGAGAAGATCGCGGGAGCGCGCGGCGCGGACTACGAGGGCATGCACATCCATAGCGTTCGTCTGCCGGGCTATGTTGCGCATCAGGAGGTCATCTTCGGCGGACTCGGGCAGACGCTCTCGATCCGCCACGATTCACTGAACCGCGAGTCCTTCATGCCGGGCGTCGTGCTTGCCGCGAAGAAGGTGCGCGGACTCAAATCGCTCACGGTCGGACTGGATAAACTGCTGTAAGGGGAGTATATGATGAAGAAATATCGTGTTGCCATCCTCGGCGCAACGGGCGCCGTCGGTCAGGAGTTCCTCAACCTCATCGAGGAGCGCAAATTCCCGTTCTCGGAGCTGCGCCTCCTCGCGTCCAGCCGCTCGGCGGGCAAGAAGATCGCATTTATGGGGAAGGAATATACCATTGAGGAGACAATGGCGGATTCCTTCGCGGGCATCGACATTGCGCTATTTGCGGGCGGCGCGGCGAGCAAGGAGTTCGCGCCCCACGCCGTCAAGGCGGGTGCCGTCGTCATCGACAACTCGAGCGCGTTCCGAATGGATCCCGAGGTGCCGCTCGTTGTGCCCGAGGTCAACCCCGAGGCGATCAAGAAACATAAGGGCATCATTGCAAACCCGAACTGCTCGACCATCATCATGGTGATGGGGCTGAAGCCGCTCTATGATCTCGCGAAGATCCGCCGCATCG
>ERZ773087.942-NODE-942-length-20164-cov-4.156994_pt1 | contig 20164 bp, 16 predicted proteins | sample MGYA00511375_ERZ773087 | MGnify/ENA primary metagenome ERZ773087 (study PRJEB29015, sample SAMEA2737995) | human oral metagenome | biome: human oral; feature: human-associated habitat; material: dental | place: China | collected 2063 ...
TCTTTGCCTCGTCTATCTCATACTTTTTAAGCGCAAATACGATATTTTCATAGACGTTTAAAAAGGGCATGAGGCGGGCTTCTTGAAAGACAAAGCCAATCTTTGCTTGCTCTTTAAATTTTATCTCGCCAAGGCTTACGCTTTCAAGACCGGCGATGAGGCGTAAAAGCGTAGTTTTGCCACAACCGCTCCTGCCAAGTATGACGGTGATCTTATCTTTTTTTATACTTAAATTTAGTTCTCTCAAAACGTCGATACGCTTCTCACCGATATAAAAATGCTTGGATAAATTTGAAATTTCTATCATTTTTCACATCGCAAAAGGCTAAATTTAGCTATCAAAAGTAAAAAGAGCCTATCTGCGAGCACGCCGCAAAAGCCGATCGTGAAAATCCCTACAAATATCCTATCCGCGCGCGAAAGCTCCTCAGCGTCAAGTATGAGGTAGCCTAGCCCGCTTGAAGCCGCTATCATTTCAGCTCCAATGATCGCGCGCATAGCGTAGCCAAAGCCTATTCGCATACCGACAAAGATATCTTTTAGCGCGCTTTTAAAAATGATCTTGTAAAAAATCTCAAATTTACTAAAACCAAAAATTTTCCCGACCTCGATAAGCTTCACGTCGCAGCTCGTTAGCCCCTTTTGGATGCTTAGAAACATCGGGAAAAACGAGGCTAGGATGATGATAATAATCTTTGGCGTCTCGTTTATGCCAAACCAAAGCACCAAAATGGCGATCAAACTAAGCGGCGGGATATTTCTAAAAAACTCCAGTATCCACTCGTAATAAACACTGATCTTTGGCAAAAGCGCCGCTATACCGCCGAGCACGAGCGCTAGGGCAAAAGAAAGAGCATATCCTACAAATATGCGCTTAAAGCTGATGATCGTATGCGTAGCAAGCTCGCCGCTTAGGCTCATACTATACATCGTCTTAAAGGTCGCAATGGGACTTGGCAAGATATACGGCGTGAAAATTTCTAGCTCGCAAACGACCTGCCAGATGGCAAAGATCGCCAGGATCAAAATGCTTTTTTTGAAAATTTCCCTCACAGCCCATCTCCGTTGTGACAGCCGTTTTCGCAGTATAAAAGCTCGATGATCCGGTAGTTTTTAAGCTCGCTAAATTTATATGAAAGGGCGTTTTGTATCTTTTCTTTATTGCCAAGGCTTAGAGTTTTTACGCCTAAATTTGTAAAAAATCCCGGCGGTATCGGACTTTGCTCGATACTACGCATCTTTAAATTTATAGAGTTTTGCTCCCTAAAGCTTTTCCACGTTAAAAATGTAGTTCGCGCCAAATTTAACCCCCTACCTAGCTCGACTAACTCCTCACAGGGCGTCGTCACGTAAAGCCACTCGTCCTCTTTTAACTTTGAGCTAAGCTCGGTGGCGCTTTCAATCAAAATGGGGTTTAAATTTGAGATGAGGCTGGCGTGCTCTTTGAAATTTGCCCTGATGAAATTTGCAGCCCTAGGACAGCGACTATCAAAGATGAGTTTCTTTTGCGCGAGGCTATTTTTGTATGCGTTTTTGACGCTATTAACGTGGTCTTTTTCGCACTCCATTACGCTAAAGCCTTTGTTTTGTAAAATTTCTTTAAGCGCCGCAAAGTCGTAGATGTTTTTTACAACAGGATTTAGCCAAACCAGTTTTTTCATGAGAACTCCCGTCAAATTTAAAGACAAAATGTAATAATTGAAATCAGAATTGTATCATTTGAAAGTAAAAAGATCGCTTTGGAAGCCAAATTTATAAGAAAACGGCTGGACTTTTACGTCCAGATTTTTCTTTTCTGCGGTTTTATCTATGGGTTTTAGTATATTTACGCCGCTTTTTTCAAGCTTCATTAGCTATTTTGGATAGGCAAATTTCTCAACTTTAAATTCAAAAAACAAGCCGTCAAATTTAAAAATCTAAACGGCTTGCCTTAAGCCTAGCGCCCTCTCGCCAAACCCCTCTCCCACGATAAACTCCGTCGTATAAACCAGCGCGCGGCCTTCCTGCACGTCTTTGATACGTATGATTAGGCGTTTGTTGTTTTTATCGGCTGCTGCGCGGTGTTCGCCGATGGCGACGCGGTAAATTTGCGTGATGAGATCCTTGCCCGTTTCGTCCAAATTTAGTTCTAACACGAGATCCTCAAGCTCTCTTTTGACTCTGTTTTCGCTAGATGCCTGACCGTTTTGGTAGGTTGCGCCACCCTCTTTACGCTGCCTAAAGCTTCTGCTTTGGAAATTCATATCGCGCGCGTCCTCTAGGCTTACGACGTCGATTAGATTTATGCGAGCGCCCTGATCGTCGCGGCTGTAGCGCACCTTAAATGCTAATGGAGCGTCCTTTTGCTCATCGCTTAGGTTTTCGATGAGTCCTTTTTCGGAGTCAAACGCCGCGACCTTAAACGTGCCAAAAAGGTCCATAATGCTTAGCATCATAAACTCTTTGCCGGTTTTTTTGCTAGGGATTTTAGCGATCTCGGCGATCTTGCCGACAACTAGGATCTCGCTCGTTTTATCTATCTTGCCGAAGTCCTTGCTAGGCGTGTGTTTGATCTGCTCGATTTGCTCTTTGTATTTTTCGAGCGGATGCGAAAAATCCATGCCCATAGCCTCGTCAAGAGTCAAAATTTTATCCAAATTTATGCGCATAAACTGCCCGTCTTTGGAGTAGCGAACCTTAAACGCATGCGGCAAATCGCGCTCGTCTGCGCTCATCGACTCGACAGCTCCAAGCTGCCTGTCAAAGACTGCGATCTCGACCGTACCGTGGAAATCCAGCATCTCGATCGTGCCCATTTTTTTGCCGTTTTTCTTGCTGATCCTAGTCGTTAGATCCTCTATCTTGCCGACTAGCAGCATCTCGCCGTTTTCGGGTAGCTCGTCAAATTTATCGCTTAACGTGTAGTTTATCTTTGAGATTTGCTCGCGGTACTCGTCTAGCGGGTGGCCGGAGAGATAGATACCCACGCTTTCTAGCTCAAATTTGAGCTTGGTTTTTAGCTCTAGCTCGGAGTCGTCGCGCACGAGACTAGTTTTAACCGTCGCCATACTCTCGTCGTCGCCAAAGAGGCTCTCGGCCGCGTTTTTCTTGATAGTCGCGGCGTTTTTGCACGCCTCTACGATGTTATCTAGGTTGTTTAGCATCATCTTGCGCGTTAGGCCGAAGCTATCAAACGAGCCTGATTTTATCAGGCTTTCAAAGACTTTTTTATTTACCTTAAAGTTATCCACGCGCGAGACGAAGTCATCGATATCCTTAAACTCGCCCTTAGCCTGCTCCTCTAAGATATTTTCTATCGCCGCGCCTCCGACACCCTTTATCGCGCCTAGGCCGTAGATGATGGCGTCCTTGCCGCCTTCGCTAACGACTGAGAATTCTTTTGCCGATTTGTTGACCGATGGCGGTAGGATAGCGATATCTAGGCGCTTGCACTCGTCGATGTAGCGCGAAATCTTATCTGCGTTGGTCTCCTCGCTAGTGATTAATGCCGCCATAAATTCGGCCGGATAGTAGGTCTTTAGATATGCCGTCTGAAAGGTCACGTAGGTGTAGGCCGCGGCGTGGGACTTGTTAAATCCATACGAAGCAAAGTGCAAAATGAGCTCAAACAGCTCGTCGGCCTTTTTGCCGTCTAGCCCCTGCGCCTCGGCCCCCTCGATAAATTTACCCTTTAGTCTATCCATCTCCTCTTTTATCTTTTTACCCATCGCGCGGCGCACGAGATCAGCGCCTCCTAGCGAGAAGCCGCCGATAGTCTGCACGATTTGCATAACCTGCTCTTGATAGACGATGACGCCGTAGGTGGGCTCTAAAATCGGCTGAAGCTCGGGGAAAATGTACGTGATAGGCTCCAGGCCGTGCTTGCGTTTGATGAAATCTGGAATAAGATCCATCGGACCCGGGCGATAAAGCGAGATCATCGCGATGATATCCTCGAAGCAGTCGGGACGCATATCGGCTCCGACTTTTTGCATGCCTTCACTTTCTATCTGAAACAGTCCCAGCGTCTGGCCGCTGCTGATCGTCTCGTAGGTCTTGGGGTCGTTTTTATTGACCTGCTCCCAGATGATCTCTTTGCCAAATCTCTTTTTGACGAGCTTTACGGCGTTATCTATCACGGTTAGCGTCTTTAGTCCCAGGAAGTCAAATTTGATGAGATCCACGTCCTCTAGGTACTTTAGGCTATACTGCGTGACGAAGTGATCCTCCTCGGCGTTTGGCTGGCGGAAAAGCGGGGTTTTATTCCACAGCTCCTCGTTTGAGATGACCACGCCTGCGGCATGCATGCCGGCGTTTCGGTTTAGACCCTCTAGATCAAGGGCGAATTTCCAAATTCTATTTGCATTTGAGTTGCTTGCTATCAGCTCGCCGATCTTTGGCTCTTTTTCAAAGGCCTGTTCTAGCGTGATGCCTAGCTCGTCGGGGATGAGTTTTGCCATCGCGTCGGCCTCGGCATAGGGCATGTCGCATACGCGCGCGACGTCGCGGATGACGCCTTTTGCCAGCAGCTTACCAAATGTAATAACCTGCGCGACGTTAAATTTACCGTATTTTTCTATAACGTAGTCGATGATCTCGCCGCGGCGATTTTGACAAAAGTCCACGTCGATATCGGGCATGCTCACGCGCTCGGGGTTCAAAAAACGCTCGAAAAGAAGGTTATACGGCAAGGGATCAAGGTCGGTGATCTTTAGACTATATGCCACGAGGCTTCCCGCCGCAGAGCCGCGTCCCGGGCCAACCGGTACGCCGCGCTTTTTAGCTTCGTTGATAAAGTCCCAAACGATCATCATATAGCCCGGGAAGTTCATCTTGTTTATGATATCTATCTCGCGTTGCAGACGGGTGCGGTACTCCTCATGGCGCTCTGCGGGGACGAATTTAAGCCTATCTTCTAGCCCCTGCCTGCACTCGTGCTCAAATAGCACGCTATCGTTTGGTATGCTGTAGCGTTTATCGGGCTCTGGCAAGCTCAAATTTCGCTCGGCGGCGTATTCGAGCGTAAATTTAAAATTTGGCGGCGTAGCGTCGCCTAGTTTGATCGTGAGGTCGCATTTATCTACGATTTCTTGCGTATTTGCGACGGCTTCTGGGATATCGGCGAAAAGCTCGCTCATCTGCGCCGGCGTCTTGACGTAAAACTCATGCACGCTGTGGCGCAGGCGATTTGGATCGTCTAGCAGTTTGTTCATCGCGATACACATGAAAACCTCGTGCGCATCGGCGCGTTGCTTAAACGTATAGTGCGTGTCGTTGGTCGCGATGACCTTGATGTTTAGCTCTTTTGCTAGGCGCAAGATCTCATCGTCGATCCTGCGCTGATCGCCGATACCGTGGCGCATGATCTCTAGGTAAAAATCATCGCCAAAGACTTCTTTGTACCACAGCGCGGCTTCTCTTGCCGCCTCGTATCCGCCAGCGCCGAAACGCAAATTTCGCTCGCTTTGGTTGAGGTTCCAGTTCACCTCGCCTTGTAGGCATGCTGAGGAGCAGATGATGCCCTCGCTGTGCTCTTTTAGCATCTTTTTGTTGATACGCGGATAATAATAAAATCCCTCGATATAGCTCATGGAGCTTAGATACATCAGGTTTTTGTAGCCGATTTCGTTTTTGGCGATGAGGCAGAGGTGGAAGCGCTGCTTGGTGCTTTTGTCGCCTAGCTCCTCGCCGTTGTGGATGTAGGCTTCGATGCCGATTAGCGGCTTTATGCCTTCATTTTTCATCGTTTTATAAAAGTCTATCGCGCCGAACATATTGCCGTGGTCGGTAATGGCTGCGGCTTTGACGCCTTGTTTTTTTAGTGTTTTGGCTAGCTCTTTGATGCGGTTAGCGCCGTCTAGCAGCGAATACTCCGTGTGCAGGTGCAGGTGCGTAAAATCTGTAAAATCGCTCATTTTTCGTCCTTTTTAATGCTTTTGATTTTACAAAAACTTTGCTTTTAGGCGGATAAATCGGCTTCGTTTAAATTTAGCTAGGCTCGGCAAATAGGCTGCTGGTGTGGATTTTTCGTCAAATTTGAGCTCAAATTTGACGCTGGATTTGGAGGTAAATTTGACGCCTGCGGCGCGGGCAGCTTGATTTAAATTTACGGCTCCAAATTTAGCCTAAATTTGAACGGCAAATTTGACGAAACCTTGCGGGTGTAAATAAAAATTTAAAGAACGATTACGAGGGGATTAAGAAAAATTTGGATAAGGCGGATAAAAATTACCGCGCTTTTTAAATTTAAAATTTAAAAAAACAAGTGGTGCGTTTAAATTTATCGACTAAATTTCTCTTTAAACATCTCAAGCAAATTTGACAAGTCGTCGCATTTTGATGCGTCGAGCCCTAGCTTAAGAGCGGCAAATTTATAGTGGGTTTTGGCGCCGTCAGTTACGCTCACCGCCGGTGCTCGCGAGCTTTTGGATAGCTTTTTACCATCATGCGACAGCAAGCCGTGATGGATAAAATTTGCATTTTCAAAATCGTAGCCCAGCATCTGCGCCATGTACTTTTGCGCCGCCGAGCACGCGAGCAGATCCTCGCCTCGCACGAGCAAATTTACGCCCAACACCTCATCATCCACGAGGCTAGCGAGATTATAAGCAGGCGTGTCGTCCTTTTTCCAAACGACGAAATCGCCCAAAATTTGAGCCAAATTTATGCTTTGCGTTTGCGAGAATTTTTCCGTTTCAAACGCCGTCTCGTCCGTCAAATTTAGGGCGCCTAAATTTGTCGAATTTAAATTTTCCGTGGCGTTGGGGCTAAATTTTTCGCCGTCTGGTTTCTCTCTGTCCGAGCCGAGCAAATTTGCCGATTTTTTTAAACCGTTTGCTGTACCGTCTTGTGCTTTTTGCCCGTTACCGAACAAACCGCCCGTCTGGTTTGCTGCGTCGATAGGGCCAACGCGCAAAGCGTCAAATCTTATCAAATTTTGCCGGACACAAATCGCCTCGTCAAGGACGCGTATCCGCATGGCCGTTTCGTCTTTTTTAAATTTAAGATTTTTCTCCGCGCAAACCCGCGCGTAAATGCCGTTTTTAAACGAGCTTTTCATCGAGTGCGTGCACTCGCAAGCGTAGCAAACGCCTTTTTGCTCGAGCGTTTTTAAAGCGTTTTTGTAGGCGCCGAGGCAAAATTTGGAGCTAAATTTGGTTTCAAACTCCCCCACTCCGCTAGGTCCGCCGTCAAAATCAATGCCCAGCATATCAAGCACGCGAAAGATGTTTTCCACGTATTGCCTGCGGTAGCGCAGCAAGTCGTAGTCGTCGATCCTTAAGTACAAAATCCCGTCAAACGCGCGAGTAAAAAGATAGGTCAGCAAGAAGTTGTAAACATTGCCCGCGTGCAAAAAGCCGCTTGGCGTCGGAGCGATACGAGAGGTGATTTTATGGTTCATTTGGAGTGAAATTTGGTTAAAAAGCTTAAATTTAAAAATTAGTTAAAAGCCGTCAGATTTGACGGCCAGGATTATTCTTTAGGTTTAGATTCGTTTACTCTTAGAGCTCTGCCGCCTACTTCCTTGTTGTTTAGCGCTTCGATCGCTTTTAGCGCGTCTGCGTCGTTTTCTATCTCGACGAATCCAAATCCCTTTGAGCGATTCGTGTCGCGATCTTTGACGATCTTCGCGCGTTTTACTTCGCCAAACGGCGCAAATGTATCCTTAAGCTCTGCCTCAGTCATGCGATATGACAAGTTACCGACGTAAATATTCACAGTAACGTTTCCTTAAATCAAATTCCCGATAAATCGGTTAAGAGATGATACCTGAATTTAAATAAAAAAGCTAGATAAAAAGCTCGCTTTTTATAATTTAGTATTAAATTTACCCGCAAGCATATCCGCAAGCTCTACAATGTGGCAAAATTTAGCCGATTTTTCAAACCGGCAAGCTTTTAGGGCTTAGAAAACGGCTTAATGCAAAAGCCGTTTTCTCGCGCGTAAATAAAAACTCGGCGAAAAAAGAGCGGGCAAAGCTACGTTAATTTTTGCTCTAAATTTATCGCCTGGGCTTTATGCCGTTTTATTTTACGAACAACAAGCCCTCTTTTACTTCTGCGTAAATTTGCTCGCCGCCTAAAATTTTAAGCAACTCCAAAGCAAACTCCATTGCCGTGGCGGGACCTCTTGATGTGATGATATGGCCGCTTTGCACGACGTTTCTATTGCTTACGTAGCTTCCGCCGCGTACGGCTTTTTCGCAGCCAGGATAGCAGGTAAACTCGCTTCTAACGATCTCTGCGACGTCAAGAGCGATCGGCGCGGCGCAGATGGCTGCTATAAATTTACCTTTTTTATCGAAACGCTTTATAATTTCTCTCATTTTTAGATTTCCTTCGATATTTGAGACGCCCGGCTGACCGCCCGGCAAAACTAGCATATCGTAGTCCTCCTCCTCAAGATCGTAAAGCGTCATATCGCAGACGAATTTCACTCCGTGAGCGCCTGCTATAGGCAGCTTATCAAGCCCGACGATATCGACTTCTACGCCGCCTCGTCTAAGCACGTCCACGATGCTAACGCCCTCTATCTCCTCAAACCCGTCGGCAAAAATCACGGCAACTTTTTTCATAATTTTCTCCTTAAATTTTCGGATTATTATACTCTCGTTTGCTAAATTTGCGCTATAATCGCGCCACTTTAAATTCGAAAGGAAGGAAAATGGAAGTAAAGATTACGTATTGCAATTCTTGAAACTATAGACCGGTAGCTTCTCGTGTAGAAGAAGAATTTTTAAGTCAAATTCCAGGTGCTAAAATTAGCAAAACCGTCGGTAGCGGCGGAAACTTCATAGTTGAAGTAGACGGAAAAGTAGTCTTTTCTAAAAAAGATCTCATCGGTACGGACGTAAACGCCCTGCCAAATCACGAAGAGATCGTTGCTTTGGTCGATAGCGTTAAAAAATCAGCCTAAAGTCTAAGCCGAGGCTTAGGCCTTGGCTTTTATTCTTTCAAATTTTATCTCATCTTTTTCGTATTTTTTAAGCAACCCGTTTATGCGTCTCTCAAAAATTTTCCATCTAGCTTCATTTCCGTATTTTTCAAACAAATTTAACGCTTGGCGGATCAAAATTTCTTGTTCATTCTTTGTGAGCAAGTATTCAAAAAGCCGGTCAATCACCGCTAGGCCGTTTCACTCCGGCATCAAATCAATCAAATTTCGTTCGGTTTACCGCGTCAAAAAATCTAAATACCGCTCTTAAATCGTTCGTTAAATTTTCACAAAGCGCTGCCGCGTCGGTATTTTCGTTGATTTCATAGTAAGCTGCTTTGGAGCCCACGATAAATGAAATTCTATCCCTAAAATGGCATTCGTATTCTTTGGGTTTTAAGACGAATACCTTGCCGGTTGCGGCGCCTACAAACGCGCCCTAAATGCCGCAGTTTACGTAAAATCTAGTTTCAAATGCGCTATTGCCGTTACTTTTTTGAAAATTTAAGACATATATAAATTTGGGAGTATTTTTTGTAGAAATTTAGCCCGTTTTTGGTAAAGCCGTTATCTTTAAACAGCGGCTTTACTCGGGCTATAAGCTCGTCAAATTTTGCTTTCATCAAATTTGACGACTGCGATTATTTATTTGCGCGCTCGATGTATTCGCCGCGGACGGTATCTACGCGGATAACCTCGCCTTCAAGCACGTGGAAAGGTATCTGTACGACTGCACCGCTTTCTAGCGTGGCAGGCTTTTTACCGCCCTGAGTGTCGCCTTTAAAATTCGGCGGAGTTTCGACGATCTTTAGCTCGACGACTTGCGGTACTTCTACGCCGATAGCCTTGCCGTTGTGAAACAAAATCTCAACCATCATGCCGTCTATCATCCATTTTTTAACATCACCCACGTCCTCGTCGCTGATCGCCACTTGCTCGTAGGTCGCCGTATCCATAAACTGACAGAACTCGCCGTCGTCGTAAAGATACTGCATCTCTTTTTCTTCCAGATTCGGTTGGTCGCATTTGTCGCCCGCGTGGAAGGTCTTTTCAAGTACTTTGCCGTCGATGAAAGATTTGATTTTCGCGCGAACGAAAGCTGCGCCCTTACCCGGTTTTACGTGCTGATACTCGACGACTTTATACGGAACGCCGTCTAGCTCGATCTTCAGTCCTTTTTTTAGGTCGCCCATAGAATAGGTTGCCATTTTTTCTCCTTGATTTAAAAATGGTTGATTATATCCAAAAAAGTTTAAATTTAGCAGGCGGGGCAAACGAATTTCAAACGATTGCCCCGAATTTAGCGAGTAAATTTAATAAACCAAAACATAAACTATCTGTGAGCCGTGCACGCCCAAAACCGGCACGAGCTCGATATCGGAAGTCCTTGAAGGGCCGCAGATGAAAAGGATATTAGTCGGCAACTTTTCGTTTTCTTTTTTTATCTCGTTTAGGCACGCAGATAGGCTTTTTACCACGTCTTGCTTTTTTAACAGCACTATGCAAAGTCTTGGCGTTAGGCTTAGCAGTCTTGGTTGGCGCTTGCTTGAAGTTACGCAAAAAACGCCGTGCGAACTAACGGCTTTGGTTGCTTTGATTATAGAGATGTCGTAGTTAAAAAGCTCTGATTTAAACTCCTCCACGGGCCTATCAAAGGCGAATTTTACTTCCGCTTCTACCTGCGATACATCGATAGGCAAGTCTGTAGGGTAGATTAAATTTTTAGCGTTTTGTTGCTTGATTATCGCGTTTATATCGGCGATTAAATTTTGACTTCTTTGTACGAAGGCTTTATTTTAGGACTTTTTCTCTGCTATTCATAGCAGAGAAAAACATATAAACTCTTTTCATTTTTCCTCCTTTAAGGTCTAAAATTCGTAACTACGGGCACGAGCTGCGGAAACAGATGTATAACCGCCCACGTGATGAAGCTAGCCAAAACTATAAATAAAAGCGAGTATTTAAGCGTAAATTTAAGCACTTCGCTCTCGCGTCCGGCCATTCCCACCGCCGCACACGCTACGGCGATACTTTGCGGGCTGATGATTTTACCCACGACGCCGCCCACGGTGTTTGCCGCCATAAAAATAACGTCGGGTACGCTTAGCTGATTTGCCGTTACTTGCTGAAGCGTACCGAAAAGCAAATTTGCGCTAGTAACCGAGCCCGTTAAAAATACGCCCAGCCAACCGATGACGGGTGAGAAAAAGCCAAACGCGTTGCCCGTGCTTGATAGCGCTAGACCCATAGTCGCGGCCTGACCGCTATATTTAGCCACGTAGGCGTACGCGACGATAAAGCCTATCGTAACGATGGGAAAAGCCATCTCCTTTGCCGCCTCTTTTGCAGAAGCGACTGCGATTTTGGGGTTTATCTTTAAAATCAGCGTCGTAAGAATCGCAGCTAGCAGTATCGCCGTTCCCGTAGCCCTTAGCGCGCCCCACGTATAAACGGCGCTAATAGCTTGCACGCCCTGCGAGATTGGCGAATTTGACGCGGTTAGATTATGCAAGTTCGCGACTTCAAATTTAAACGTAGCAAAATCCACGAGAGATTTAAAACCTGAGCTGTTCCAAACGACTATAGCCGCGATAATGAGGATAAAAGGAAGCCAAGCTTTAAACGCGTCTTTGGCGCTTAGGCTTACGCCCTCTTTTGCCTCGCTTTGCCCGGTTACTCTAAATACGTCTTTAATCTTCCAAATTCTAAGCGCCGACCAAAGCATGACGATGGAGACGATAGCGGCGATGATATTTACCAGCTCCGGGCCTAAAAATTTAGCCGTAGCGTACTGCGCGATAGTGTAGCTAGCCGCCGCCGTAACAACGTGAGGCAAAACGCCTAAAACTCCCCTAAATCCGCTAACTAAAAACACGAGCAAAAAAGGCAGCGTAAAGGTAATGGGCGGCAGCATCCTAGCCGTCATCGTAGAGATTAGCTGCGCATCGACGTTTACGGTACCGCTAAGCGCCGTAACCGGTATGCCCACGGCTCCAAACGCCGCGCCTGCCGTGTTTGCTATCATACTAAGTCCGGCCGCGCTTAAAGGCTTTAGCCCAAGCCCCATAAGCAAAGCCGCGCAAATCGCAACCGGCGCGCCAAAGCCGATGGCTCCTTCTAAAAACGAACCGAAACTAAATGCTATTAAAATAACCTGAATGCGGCAATCGGGGCTAATAGCCGTAATAGAGGCCTTTAGCGTCTCGAAGTAGCCTGATTTTACGCTAAGTTTATAAAGAAAAATCGCGCACAAAATAATCCAATCTATCGGCCAAAGCCCATATAAAAAACCGTAAACAAAGCTCATAAACGCCGTAACCGCAGGCATCTTATAAAATATAATCGCCACTGCAAGGCTGGCTGCGACGGTTAAAAACGTCGCGACGTAGCCTTTTAGCTTAAAAACCGTCAAGCAGAGCAAAAACACGGCTATGGGCAAAGCCGCCGTAGCCGCGCTGAGCCAAATATTACCCGCGGGATCGTAATTTTGCAAAAACACCTCTTGCATCAAATCCTCCTAAATTTAAAATCTCGGCGAAATTTTAGTGCGATTTCAAGCTTAATGCAAAATAAAAATCACATTAATATTTCGCTTTAAGGTTTGGGCTTTGCGCCGCAAAAGTTGCGTAAAACAGTAATACGAAAAAAGGCGAATTTAACAGAGGTTAATTTGGGTATAAAATTTTACGAGCCGTCTATATTAGGCATTTTAGGAGTATAAATGTTACTAAAAGTAGCACATAAACATCCATTAAACAAAAATACGGTTTTTAAAGAAAAATCGTTAGATATCGCCGACTAGATAAAATTTTACGTTTTTGCGTCGGTTATTTAAATTTAATTATTTTTTTAAGCATTTGACTAAATTTATAAAAAGATTCTGCACAAAATCCCAGAAAAATAGCCGATATGCCGCTTAAGTTTAATGCGTAAAGGCTAAATTTAGACACATAAAAACGACTAAAACTAGTAACTAAAATTTCACGAAAACGGTAGTTTTAAAGATTTTAGAGGAGCCAAAGTCGGCCTCTTACGCTATTTGCCCCGAGCTTTGCTTACGGTCGAGCGCCCCGCGTTAAAACGACTGTCGTTTTTTTCGTCTAAAAGATACCGCCTTTTTCGGTAACGCCGATACCGCGCTTACTAAATTTACGCAAAAGAGTCGTTGCGTGCTTTAAGAGTTGCACAAAGCCTGCGCGCGGGGAAAATGTGCTATAGACCAAAGCGGCAAGAAATCGCGCCCGCACGGCCGTATAATCTTTATACCAAGCTTTACGCCAGCCTACCATCTCGTAAACAAAAGCGCGCATCCCAAAAAAGCAAAGACGGCGGCGATAGAGCGAATAAATTTCGCCTTGCTTTACCGAGGCTTATCTCTGCCGAGTGGGCCTATAATAAACGCGCCGTGGTAGACAAAAAATTAGCACCTTAAGCGCTCGCGCAATCGCTGCGCGTCTATGCTTCAGACTTTTTTTATTTGTCCTAGCCTAAGCCGTACCGTCAAATTTAAAAAATCGCATCTTTGCGGCGCTGCAAATTCGGCCGGCTATTTAAGCTTAACAAAAGAGGCGCTTACGTCGGCGCAAAACGTTTCACGAAATAGGGCAAAGCCTCATAGACCGCAACCGACGCACCGATAAAGTCGGCACGGGCTTTGAGGTTTTGAAACAAAAGGCTAGAAATTTTATAAATTTGCTCCGGATTTTGTGGTTAAATTTACGCCGGAAAGATCCGCATCCTTGCGGCGCTAGACAAATAAATAGCGTAGCAAACGGCTTAAATAAGCGGGTAAAACAAGGCTTGTCTCGCGGCTTAATGCACGGCTGATTTGCCGAATATAAGAGCCGTAAAATTCGTAAGCCGGGTATTTAGCATTTAAATGCCGTCTTTAAATTTAAGCCCCGTAAAACCAACAACCCTAAGGCACGCATAAAGACGGCTTAAATTTACGAGAGAAAAGAAGCGGGTTAGTTTTTCGTAAATTTAGCAAAACAGACGAATTTGGACGAAGTTAAATTTCGCTAGGAGATAATCCGCAAATTTACGGCTACCGTACGCGTTTATACCGACTGCTAAAGCAATGCCGGTGGATAAAGCATAAAATCACTAACCGCATAAAAGGCGAGTTTAAAAACCCAGCCTATACGTTTTTGACGGATTTTGCGTGACGAGAGCTTGTGCGCTAACCCCAAGCGGGCGAGGTCTGCACCGACAGGGATGTTCGCTCGTGCGCCAATACGGGTACTCTAGGCGATGCTTATCACTCTTTAAATTTAAACTCGCCTTTTTCCTTGCTCTTTTCAGACTGCGAGTGGATTTCCCTTTTCATCTGCTCGCTTACGCTTGGTTCGTCTTTTTGTATCTTTTGAAATTTCTTTTTTTCGGTCAGAATTTTTTCGAAATTTTTCGTAGTTTGCTTTTGTACCTCGCTCTCACAACCGGCAAATAAAAACAAAATCGGAATAAAAAGTAAAAATTTCATATTCAAGCCTTTCTTAAATTTGAGCCCGATTTTGGGCCCAAATTTAGATAACTGCGTATTTTGCCCATATACAAACGTCAAGTTCGTTTAGTTTAGCCAGCGTCTCTTTGGTTATCTTTTCATCGACCAGCACGACCGCAAGCGCCATCCCATGGTCGTCGCGTCCCAAGCGGAAGTCGGCGATATTTATCTTCTCATCGGCAAGGATAGACGAAATCTTAGCTATAACGCCCGGAACGTCGTTATTTTTAAAGATAATCATCTTGCCTTTGGGTTTAAAGTCTGTTTTAAAGCCGTTTATGGTTACGATACGCTGCTGATTCTCGCCAAATACCGTTCCGCCGATCGTCACGACATCGCTTTGCGTCGTGATACGAACGGTGATCTTATTTTTAAAAATACTATCGCCGCCGACGATGCTTTCGGTTTTTATACCCTTTTCGTCGCATAAAAATTTAGCATTTACGTAGTTTATGCCGTCGCCCAAACTCTCTTTTAGCGCGCCCACGATAGCAAAGGTTAGTAAGGAATTTGCGTATTCGCTAATCTGCCCGTGAGTTTCGATACGGACGGCTTTGATCGCGTTTTTGTTGATTTGCGCGGCAAGAAACGCCATCTTGCTCGTAAGCTCGATATAAGGCTCTACGAAGGGAGGCAAATCCTCGGTCTTTATCGGCAAATTTAACGCACTAGGATAGCTGATACCGCGAGCCGCCGAGATAGCCTGTTCGGCTGCGGCGATAGCGATGTTTGCTTGAGACTCTAGCGTATTTGCGCCAAGATGCGGCGTGACGCTGACGTTATTTAACTCAAGTAGCGGGTGGTTAGTCGCGGGCTCTTTTGCAAATACGTCGATACCAGCAAACGCGATCTTGCCGCTTTTTAAGCCGTTATATAGCGCCTCTTCGTTATAAAGACCGCCGCGGGCGCAGTTTATGAGACGCACGCCGTCCTTCATCTTTGCGATCTCGGCCTCGCCGATCATATCCGTAGTTTCTTTATTTTTAGGCGTATGGATCGTTATGAAATCGCAAGCGAGAATATCTTCGAAATTTTTAGTATAAACGCCGCCCATATCGGTTACTTTCGACGGATCTATATACGGATCGTAAGCGACGATCTTCATACCGAAAGCCGCAGCCCTAGCCGCCACGCGCGAGCCGATGTTGCCAAAGCCGATGACGCCTAGAGTCTTGTTAAAAAGCTCGACGCCGTACCATTTTTCGCGTTTCCAAATGCGGTCGATTTTTAGGTCGTTGTGGGCATAAGGAAAAGAGCGAGCCGCCGCTAGCATATGAGCCATCGTTAGCTCTACTGCGGCGATCGTGTTTGCCGTAGGGACATTCATCGCGATGATGCCGCGCTTTGAACAGCCGTCGATATCCACGTTATCGACGCCAACGCCCGCGCGCACGAGAGCTTTTAAATTTTTTGCGGCATTTAAAAACGCTTCGCCGACTTCCGTTGAGCTTCGAGTGATAGCCACATCAGCCTCGCCTAAGATATCTAAAAGCTTGTCCTTTGGCACGTTTACCGCGTCGATTACTTTTATATCCTCTTCGCGATTTAAAATTTCAAAGCCGACTTTGTGCATCGCATCGCACACTATTATGGTTTTCATAGCTTGATCTCCTTAAAAGTTGAGTGTATATCATACGCCTTAAGTTCTTTTATAATGCGGTTTAAAATACCGCTATCTTGCGTATTTATGTAGATTAAATTTTGAGATTTTTCATTTACCACGCTAAAATCTACTGGTATGTTTTTTAGGGTTTGCGTAAGGCAAAACATGGAATATATGTCGTTTTTATCAATCATTAGCTGATATGCGCTCTTGACGGTAGCTTTTGATTTGTCTTTAAATTCTATAAATATCTCATTGCTTGCTAAAGCGTAATTTTTGGGAGCCAAATTTGCCATTTCACCGACCCAAGAGGTCTGCCCGGCGGTCAAATTTCGCTCCTCGCCGTTTTGCGATATTTTTAGCTCCATGGGCGCAGGTTCTTTTAAATTTACCTCCGCGTACTTATACAGCAAAGCGCCGCATACGCAGACGAAAATCAGCAAAAAAACCATCGCGCCCCAGAGCAGATATCGCTTCATTTACTTATGATAGCTGTTCTTTGATAATATCGCCCAAAGTAACCTTATCGTCGCTATTTATCTCGTTTAGCACCTCGCGCTCTTTTTGTCTCGCAAGGCGTCTTACGCTTAGGCGTATTCTATTTTTCTTCTCGTCGATAAAGGCTATCGCGGCTTCGATATTGTCGTTTATATTTAGGCTTTCGGCGCTTACATTGCCGAGGTCTTCTTTGCGGATGAGCGCATCGACGTTATCGCCGAGCTCTACAAACACGCCAAAATCTTTAATATCGCGAATTTTGCCAGTCACGATGTCGCCTACGTTAAATTTCTTAGCAAAAGCTTGTACCGGACTTTGTTTTAAATCTTTTTGGCTAAGCGAAATTTTTTGATCGTTAGAGTCGATTTTGATGATTTTTACCTCGACCTCGTCGCCTACTTTAAACAAATCTTTGCACTTATCGTTTCTATCCCAAGAAGCGTCTTCATTGTGAAGCAAGCCTTCGACTGCACCGATTTTAACAAATGCGCCAAAATTCGTTACGCTAGTAACTACGCCTTTAGTAACGTCGCCTTCTTTAAATTTGGCCTTAAATTCGTCAAATGGCTTTTTGAGTAAATTTTTAAGGCTCACTCTTAGGCGGCGATCTTTCGCGTCTATCTCGATAACCTCGACGTCAAGCTCCTCGCCCTCGCTGATGTGATCTTTTGGATTTTTGATATTTTTATCCCATGAAATTTCAGATATATGCAAAAATCCTTCAATATCATTTCCAAGATCGACAAATGCGCCATAAGGCTCGATATTGCTAACTGTTACTTTTATAGTGTCGCCAACCTCTAAACCGTCTTTTATCTCATCCCAAGGATCAGGCATCGCAGCCTTGATAGATAGAGATAGATGTTTTTTCTCGTTATCGTATTTGATAACTTTTACTAAAACCTTGTCGCCCTCTTTGTAGATAGAGCCAGGATTTACCGGTCCTTTATAGCTTATCTCGCTATAATGCACGAGTCCGTCCACGCCGCCTATATCCACAAACATACCATAAGTAGTGATTTTTTTAACCACGCCTTCGATGACGTCGGTATTTTCGGCTACAGCAGATATTGCTTCCCTTTTTTTTCTTCTATCTTCGTCGAGTAGTTTTTTTCTTGAGACGATGATGCTTTGCTCGTCTTTATCTATCTTTAAAACCTTTACCTTAAAGCTCTTTCCTACGACAGCATTAGCATCTCTAAAGCCGCCTTGCGAGCGAGGTAAGAAAAACTCGATCCCGTCGCTATTTTGCGCGACGAAACCGCCTTTATTTTTTCCTATGATTTTTACGTCGAATACGTCTTGATTTTCTTCGTTATACGAGTCAATATAGGCTTTTACTTTTTCTTTTCTAAGCGCTTTTTTGTGAGAAACGATAGGTTTTCCGCTTCTTGTCGAGCCGGTAATTACGACTTTTATTGTATCGCCTACTTTAAATTTAAGCTCTCCGTTCTCGTCCTGTATTTCAGAAATGTTTAAAATTCCTTCTGATTTTCTACCGACGTTTACAAAAACTTCGTCGCCTTTAATATCGACGATTATACCGTCGCTATCTTCTTCCGTCTTTTTAAAAGACTCCTCTAGCATCGCGGCGAAATCGTCGTTTTCGATATCGTCGTTTGCCTTACTAAGTTGAACTTTTTTGTTCACCGCAGCCATCTTGTTCCTTTTTGATATATTTTGCTTTTTAACACAATTAGAGTTGATTTTACTTAATATTAACTTATTTGTAGATTAACTTACTAAATTTCAGGCTCAAATTTGAAATTTTATTTAAAAACGATACGAATTTGCTAAATTTTAAACCCCTCAAGCCTATCGACTACTTTTTGTATGATCCAATCGGGCGTAGAAGCTCCCGCGCTTATGCCGCAAAGATTCTTACCCTCAAACCACGAGCGCTCAAGCTCGGATTCGTTTTCTACGAGATAGCTATCCTCGCAGGCGCTTTTTGAGATGAGATAAAGCTGCTTTGTATTTGAGCTATTTTTGCCGCCTACTACGACCATCACGTCGGCTCTGGCGGCTAAATTTTTAACCGCTTCTTGGTTTTCAAAAGTAGCGTTGCAAATCGTGTTAAAAACGCGCACTTCTTTTACGCGTAGCATCAGATAATTTACGATTTGCATAAATTTTTCTACTTTGCGAGTAGTTTGACTGATGACGGCTACTTTTTGCGCTAGTTTTACGCTCTCCAGCTCGCTTTCTTCAAGCACGACGAACACCTTACCGACGGCGTAGGATTTCACCCCCTTTATCTCCGGGTGATTTTCATCGCCGAATATCACGATATCGTAGCCCTCTTTGCTCATTTTTTCGCAAATTTGCTGTGGCTTGGTGACAAACGGGCACGTCGCATCGATCACTTTTATATCGCTTTTTTTTAGCTCGGCCAGATCGCCTTTTGTGATACCGTGCGTACGGATTATCGCCTTTTTTTCGCCGTCGATTTCGCTTATTCCCTCAAGCGTTTTAACATTAAAATTTTTATTTAGGCGGTTTATCTCGTCGTTGTTATGGATGATGGGACCGATAGTTACGGCATCTTTGGCATTTTCGGCGATTTTTATAGCGCGCTTTACGCCAAAACAAAAGCCATAACTGCTAGCAAGCTCAATCTTCAACGCTAGCTCCAAGTTGTCTTAAAATCCCGCTAAAATTCGGGAACGAAGTCGCGATAAATTCGCTCTTTTCTATAACCATTCCGCATTTTAACCCAAGCACCGCAAAGCTCATCGCAATACGGTGATCGCCGTTACTGTCGATGATAGCGCAGTTTGCCTCGCCGCCTTTTACGTTAAAGCCGTCTTCAAATTCTTCGACTTCAAGCCCGCATTTTCGCAAGCCTTGTACCATGATCGCGATACGGTCGCTCTCTTTTACGCGAAGCTCTTTCGCGTTTCTCACGCTACTTATGCCCTCTGCACTTGCAAACGCTATAGCAAGAGCCGGCACCTCATCGATCAGCCACGAGATATTTTCGTTCACGTCCACGGCCTTTAGCGGCGCGTACTTTATCTCGATCTCGCCGATGCTTTCGTATGTGCCGGAAGTCTCTTTAAACGTTACTTGCGCGCCCATTTTGGCTAAAATTTTAAAGGCCTCCACGCGCGTTTTATTTAGTAGCATATTTTTTAGCACGATATGAGAATTTGGGATTATCGCTGCGGCTACGGCAAAGAAAAAGGCCGAGCTAGGATCGTTTGGAACGCAAATTTCAAGCGGTTTTAGCGGCGCGTTCATCGGTTCAACCTTGACGCCGCGGGGCAAAATTTGCAAACTCGCACCCATACCTTTTAGCATGCGCTCGGTGTGATCGCGACTAAGCTCAGGTTCGCTAAGCTCGCAGCCGTTTGACTTTAGTCCTGCTAAAATCAGCGCCGATTTTACCTGCGCAGAGGCGATTTTACTGTCAAATTTAAAATACTCCAGCTTCTTGCCTCGGATAGCCAAAGGTGCGTGATCTCCGCCGTTTGCACCGTCTATCTTAGCGCCGACGCTAATTAGTGGTTTAGCTACGCGCGCCATCGGACGACGGTTTAAAAACTCATCCCCGCTTAGCACGAAAAAACCCTCGCTAGCAGCCAAAAAGCCCATAAAAAGCCTCATAGCCGTGCCCGAGTTTCCGCACTCTAAAACAACGCTAG
>ERZ773087.945-NODE-945-length-20148-cov-16.853631_pt1 | contig 20148 bp, 25 predicted proteins | sample MGYA00511375_ERZ773087 | MGnify/ENA primary metagenome ERZ773087 (study PRJEB29015, sample SAMEA2737995) | human oral metagenome | biome: human oral; feature: human-associated habitat; material: dental | place: China | collected 2063 ...
ATTTAAATATATTGTATAAATAAAGTATATTTTAATATAATAATTTTAGAGGGAGGTTTTTTATGAAAAGATTTAAAGGCATTTTTTTATTTTTAGTTGTTATATTGTTATCATTAGGGGTTGGATCAACTACTTATGCAAGAGAGAGAAATGGAAGTAGTAGGAATTATACTTCTCGTGGCTATTATGAAAAGAACAGAAGTCGTAATAGCGGTGGTTGGGGAGGACCTAAACTAAAGTATGATGGAAGAACTTCTGGAATAGGAAGAGATCTAGGTGGTGTTATTGGAGGTGCTGCTGGTGGTGCTATTGGAAGTAGATTTGGAGGCTCTAAAGGTGGACTAGCAGGTGGTTATCTTGGTGGAAAAATTGGTGAAAGAGCTGGAGATGCTTGGGAAAGAAGAGGAAATAAAAGTGCTTATGATAGATGGAATAGTAGAGGAAGTAGAGGGCATAGTTGGAGAATGAGTAAAGATGAAGAAATATTTGAGGAAAAACTTTGGTAATTTTTCAATATATTATTATTTACTTTTATGGAGGTTATAAATGTCTGTACTAAAAATTATCTCAAACCTCATAATTACCGTAATTTTAGTAATTATTATTGATTTTTTTGTATCAAAAATTTTTAAGAATGAATTCTCTATTTATCAAAATATTTTAATAGGTATTGGAACTTATATTGGGTGTTATTTTACTACTAAGAAAAATTAAGATTATTTTTTTGAAAATTTTATTTAGTTCAAATAGCTTTTTAAATGGTGTTGATTTTCTGACACCATTTTTTATATAAAAAAAGAGAGTCTAATTACTCTCTTTTCAAGGTTTTTAAGAATTAGTCATTATAATGTAGACCACACTGTGCTATTTTTATTCTTCCATTCTCAATCTTATAAACAATTCTGTTATAATCATCAATTCTTCTGCTCCAATAGCCACCAAAGTCAAATCTCAAAGGCTCAGGTTTTCCTATCCCTTTATAGCCATTTCTTTCAATATCTTTTAAGATTTTCTCAAATCTTTTTAGAAATTTTTTATTTTTTTTAATTGTTCTAGTAATTCTTCCCAAGCCTCATCAGACCATTCTTTAATCATTTAAAACCTCTGTAATTTCATGTACGGTTCCACCTTTAGTTTCTAATTGTTCTATAGATCTTTTTAATCTTTCCATATTTTTTTCACTATAAAAGGGGTCTGCATCAACTATAAATGGTAAGCGTCTTTCTCTGACAAACTTCTTGGCAAAGATAGTAAATGCAGCGGTTACTGTCATACCAATTTCATCACAAAGGATATCCAATTCATCTTTTAAATCTTTTTCAAGTCTAAAATTGATATTGATTTTTTCCTTTTCAACTGAATAACTATTTCCTCCTTTTTCTACTCTCATTTTTTTTCCTCCTAAAAAGTAGTTCTTTGTAATGTTAGTATAATTTATTTTCATTACATTGTCAATATACAATATAAAAAAGGTTATATATAAAGTACCAATTTTACATATAACCTTTTATCAATTTACTTATTATATTCTTCATCTATCCATAATTTAACTGCTTCTTCTAAACCTTTATTAAGTGTAGTTCTTAAAATTTTTAATGGCTTTTTGATTTCTTTTGCTTTACACTCTTTATTAAATCTTTCAAAATATGCTCCAAAATTACTTGTAGCAGTACCAAAAGGATAAATAATCTTATCACTTAAATCATATTTCTTTATAAAAGAATTAATAGGGGGTGCATAGGTGAACCACCAAGCTGGTCCACCTATAAAAATTTTATCATAAGCAGACAAATCAATCTCATTCTTTATTGGAGGCTCATAGCCAATTTTACAATGTCCTAAACCTATTGTATAAGCTGTTAGTTTAGTGTAAGGTTTCTCTATCTCTATTTCATATACATCTGCATTAGTTAGTTTTTCTAATATATCAACAACTTTTTTTGTTTTTCCACCTAATGAATAATAGACAATCAATGACTTAGCCATAATGAACCTCCTTTTGATTTAATTCAATCAATTATATCTTTAAAGATTTTTTTTAGTCTTTTCATAAAACTTGTTTTTTGTTCATAATTTTTATCATTCAAACTTTCTTCAAATTTTTGTAATAATTCTTTTTGTTTATCTGTAAGTTTCTTTGGAGTTTCTATTGTAAATTTAACAATTATATCTCCCTTTCCGTAACCTCTAAGAGATTTTATTCCTTCTCCACTGACTTTAAGTAATTTTCCACTTTCTGTTCCTTCTGGTACTTTTACAGTTTTCTTTCCATTTAAAGTTGGAACTTCTACTTCACCACCTAAGACAGCTGTTGAGTATGAAATAGGTACTTCACAATATAAATTGTCCCCTTGCCTTATAAAAATATCATGAGGTTTAATTCTAATAACTATATATAAATCACCATTAGGTCCACCACTTTGACTAGCTTCACCTAAACCTGCATATTTCAATTTTTGCCCATCATCTATACCAGCTGGTACATTAATTTTCTTTTCAACAGTTTCTTTTGCAGTTCCTGTTCCACGACAATGTTTACATTTCTTTTCAGGTACTTTTCCTGTTCCATGACAGTCAGGACAAACTGATTGAGATTGCATTACTCCTAATATAGTTCTTTGTTGAGTTTTGATAGTTCCTTGTCCATTACAAGTAGGACAAGTCTTCAATTTATCATCTTCTGCACCTGTTCCATGACAATGTTCACATTTACCAGTTCTCTTATATTTAATAGTTTTTTCTACGCCTTTTGCTGCTTCTTCCAAAGTTATTTCAAGATTATATCTTAAATCATTTCCAGGCTCTACATAGCTTCTTCTTGAAGAACCACCAAATCCACTGAATCCTTCAAAACCTCCAAAGCCACCTCCACCCCCAAAGATATCTCCAAAAATATCTCCAAAGTCAAAGCCTCCTGTATTGAAACCGCCACCAAAACCTGCTCCACCTTGTTCAAATGCAGCATGTCCAAATTGGTCATATTGTTGTTTCTTTTCATTATCTGAAAGGACTTGATAAGCTTCATTAATTTCTTTAAACTTTTCTTCTGCATCTTTCTTTTCTGCATCACTTGCATTTGCAAACTTATCAGGGTGATACTTCATAGCAGCTTTTCTATATGCCTTCTTTATATCATTTTCACTTGCATTTTTATCTACTCCAAGGACTTCATAATAGTCTCTTTTTGCCATAATTTTCCTCCACCTCTTAATTTAATATTCAATTAGCTATTATATTTTTATTTGAACTTTTTTTCAAGCTCTAATAAATATTTTTTTATCTCAATACCTTTATTTCCACCTTCACCACCACTATATCCACCAAGTTTACCATCTTTTGATATAATTCTATGGCAAGGAATAATTATTGGAATACAATTTTTGCCATTAGCTGAACCAACAGCTCTAACTGCTTTATCATTTCCTATCATTTTAGCTTCATCACTATATGAAATAGTTTCTCCATAAGGTACTTTTGTTAAAGTTTTCCAACATTGTTTTTGAAATTCAGTTCCTTTAATATCTAATTTAATATTAAATTCTTTTCTCTTTCCATTAAAATATTCTTCCAATTGTTGACTACATTTTTTTGTTAAAGGAGATTCATTAAAAATATTATACAGATTTTTTCTTGTTTTAATATTTATATTACCTAAAAAGCTAATTTCACTTATACCATCTTTTTCTTCAATTATCTCTAAATAACCTATTTCTTTATTATATAAAAATGAAATTCCTTTAATATTTTTCATATCTTACTCCCTATATATAACTAAAACTATAATGGGGACTGTTAAAATCCCTAACTTATATTAATAAAATAAGTGAGTTACATTCCAGATTTTAGGATAAAAATTAAATAGAGTGAGCCGAGCAAAACCAGAGGTGTTTGAGCAAAGCGAGTTTCTCTGTTTTGCAGCGAATTCTTAATTTTTATCCGTTTAAAAATCTGGCTAGTAATGAACTTTTTTATTTAATATTTAGTATATCAACAGTCCCTTTATATTTTATTATTAGTCCACAACTTCTGCTTCTGCTACATCTTCATCTTTTTTATCAGAACCTGCATTAGCTCCTGCACCAGCTTGTTGTTGAGCTTGAGCCTGTGCTTGAGCTTCTTTATATAATTCTTCTGCAAATTTATGAGATGCTTGAGATAATTTTTCCATAGCAGAGTCTATTGCTGACTTATCATCACCATCTTTAACTTTCTTCAATTCTTCAATAGCTTCTTCTATATTTTTCTTATCTCCTTCACTTACTTTATCAGGATTTTCTTTTAAAGTTTTTTCAGTAGCAGAGATTAATTGGTCTGCTCTATTTCTAGTTTCAACTAATTCTTGGAATTTTTTATCTTCTTCTGCATGTGCTTCTGCTTCCTTAGTCATTCTTTCAATTTCTTCTTTTGAAAGGTTACTTGAACCAGAGATAGTTACTTTATTTTCTTTTCCTGTTCCTAAATCTTTTGCAGATACATGAACTATACCATTAGCATCTATATCAAATGTAACTTCTATTTGAGGTACACCTCTTGGAGCAGCAGGGATACCTTCAAGGTTAAATTCTCCTAATTTATGGTTATCAGCAGCTCTTGATCTTTCTCCTTGTAATACATTTATAGTAACTGCTGGTTGGTTATCCACAGCTGTTGAATACACTTGTGACTTCTTAACTGGGATAGTAGTATTCTTTTCTATCATCTTTGTAAATACTCCACCAAGAGTTTCAATTCCTAATGATAATGGAGTTACATCAAGAAGCAATACATCTTTAACATCTCCCATTAATACTCCACCTTGTATTGCAGCACCTGCAGCAACAACTTCATCAGGGTTTATTCCCTTATTAGGTTTCTTTCCAAAGAAATTTTCAACCCATTCTTGAACTGCTGGTATTCTTGTAGAACCTCCAACAAGTAAGATTTCATCTATTTGATTTGCATCAAGATTTGCATCTTTTAAAGCTGTTTTTGTAGGTCCTTGTGTTGCTTCAACAAGATGTTTTGTTAAATCATTAAATTTTGCTCTTGTCAATTTCATTTCTAAATGTTTAGGTCCTGTTGCATCCATAGTTATGAATGGTAATGAAATTGAAGTTTCCATTAATGTTGATAATTCTTTTTTAGCTTTTTCAGCTGCATCTTTTAATCTTTGGTAAGCCATTTTATCATTTGATAAATCAATTCCAGTTTCTTTCTTAAATTCTGTAACTAACCAATTTATAACTTCATTATCAAAATCATCTCCACCTAAGTGGTTGTTTCCTGCTGTTGATATAACTTCTATAACACCATCTGATATTTCAAGAACAGATACATCAAATGTTCCTCCACCAAGGTCAAATACTAATACTTTTTCTTCTTTTTTCTTTTCAAGTCCATATGCAAGAGCAGCAGCAGTTGGTTCATTTATAATTCTTTTTACATCTAATCCTGCTATTGTTCCAGCATCTTTTGTAGCTTGTCTTTGAGAGTCAGTAAAGTAAGCTGGTACTGTGATAACTGCTTCTTTAACTTCTTCTCCTAAGTAAGCTTCAGCATCTTTTTTCAATTTTTGTAATATCTTTGCAGAAATTTCTTGTGGAGTATATTTCTTTCCAAAAATTTCTACTTTGTAATCAGAACCCATATGAGTTTTGATTGAACTTACTGTTGAAGTAGGATTTGTAACAGCTTGTCTTTTTGCTATTTCTCCTACAACCACTTCTCCATTATCTTTAATATTTACAACTGATGGAGTTGTTCTTGCTCCTTCAGAGTTTGGTATTATTGTTACATTTCCACCTTCCATTATTGCTACACAAGAGTTTGTTGTTCCTAAATCAATTCCTATTATTTTACTCATTTTATCCTCCTATAATCTATCTATATTTATTATTTATTTAATTATTTTTTACATACTATAACCATTGCTGGTCTTATGACTTTACCTTTCATCATATAACCTTTTTGCAATACTTTTACAATTTCATCTTCTTTAAAATCTTCATTTGCTTCAACACCAACTGCATGATGATATACAGGGTCATATACGCCCTCTGTTTTTATTTCTTCAACACCCTCAGCTGACATAATATCTTTTAAGTTTCTCACTATCATTTCAATTCCTTTTAATAGTGAATCAAAATCTTTACTTTCAATAGAAGATTCAATTGCTCTTTCAAGATTATCTAAGCTTCCCAAAAATTGAGTGATAATTTTTTCAGAAGAGAATTTTTTAAGTTCTTCAACTTCTTTTTCTTTTCTTTTAGTAAAGTTTTGAAAATCTGCTTGTTTTCTTAGATATTCATTTTTCCATTCTTCTATTTCGGCTTTTAGTTTTCCTATCTCTTCATCATTATGTTTATGTCCATGTTTTCCACAACAAGTGTGCCCACCATGTTTATGTTCATGCTCATGAGTTTCTTCTTTTACTTCTTCATTTTTCAGTTCTTCATTAACTTCTTTGTTTATTTCCTCCTTTAGAACTTCCTCTTTAATATCTTTATCTTTCATTGAAAGCCTCCTAAACTCTTTTATTTTTATCTTTTTCCATTGAATTAATTAATTTATTTACTTCTCTACTTACATGGTTTATAAGTCCCATTGTTTTAGAATATGCCATTCTCTTAGGTCCCATAACTCCAATTATTCCTTGTGCTCCACCTATATCATATATTGAATAGACAAAGCTGAAATCTTCTAATTCTTTTATACCTAACTCATCTCCAAGAATTACATTTACATTTGATTTTGAATTTTCCTGTGCTTTTTGCTCTATAAGTTTTTCAAATAATTCCCTTATATCTTTTCTTTCATTGAAAAATTCAATAACATCTGTAACTCCAGCAATATTTTCATTTTTTAACATACTTGGAAGATTATTTATAAAGTACTTAGTAAGTTCATCTTCATCATCATATTCGTAAACTATATCTGTACTTTCTGTAAAAAACTTTTCTATATCATTTATAGCAATTTCATTGTTTCTAATCTTAGTATTTAATTCATCTGCCTTCTTCTCAACTTCTTCCTTTGTAATTGGATAAGGTAAGTGAATATTTTTTGTCTTAACTCTCCTATCATCCATAACAATGATTGCCATAATTAAATATTCATCTATATAAACGAGCTCCACCCTGCTAACTTTTTTATTATCAGGCTTTGGCTCAACAGCTATACCTGCATAATTAGTTAGCTTTGAAAGTAGAGTAGAGGTTTTTTTCAAAATATTTTCTAATTCATCAACTCTACGATTATACACATTGCTTATATTTTCTATCTCTTCCTGTGTTATCTTTTCTACTTTTAGAAGCTCTGTTAGGTAATATTTGTATCCCATATCTGTTGGAATACGCCCTGATGAAGTATGAGTTTTTTCAATAAATCCCATATCCTCCAAGTCAGCCATAACATTACGTATTGTAGCAGATGAGAGTTCTATTCCATATTTTTTTACCAATGTTCTGGAACCTATTGTGTCCCCAACCGTAAGATAATAATCTACAATAGCATTGAGAACAAGTTTTTCTCTTTCAGAAATCCTCATAATCTCACCTCTTACTTTTTTATTAGCACTCACTTTTATAGAGTGCTAAATTTTTATATTGACAATATACTATATAAAATTATTTTTGTCAACTATTTTTTTAATTTTTTTAAAAAATTTTTTTCTTATATATTTCAAAGAAAATAATATATAATAGAGTAAAAAATAAAGCGAGGTAAAAATATGAAACAAAAAGAAAGAATAGAAAAAATGGAAAAAATTCTTTCTAACTCTTCAAAATTATTAGAAGAATTGGAAGCTATTTTAGATAAATTAGAAAAAGACTCCAAAAATTATGATGAACTTATAAAATATTATTATAGTAATAATTGGGTAAAGGATAAGGAAGATTTTGAAAAAGATTTGATTTCAGATGTTGAGAGTGCTCATGTTTTAACGGAAGATGGTATCTATGATATGATGACTACTAGTAGTGGAACTGCTATTCATATGTTAGAACTTGCAACTAAAATATTAAAAAGATAGAAAAAATATTTATTTTTTGTTGAATTAATATATATAAAATGATATATTTATATGTAATTACATAGATATTGAATGTTCTTTTAAGGAGTGATGATTATGCTAGAATTAAAATTTATGCGTGAAAATGTTGAAATGCTAAAAGAGATGCTAAAAAACAGAAATAGCAATGTTGATATGGATGCTTTTGTTGAATTAGACGCAAAGAGAAGAGAAGTTTTATCTGAAGTTGAAAATTTAAAAAGAGAAAGAAATAATGCTTCAGCAGAAATTGCAAATTTAAAGAAAGAAAAGAAAGATGCTAACCATATAATAGAAAAAATGGGAGAAGTTTCTGCAAAAATAAAAGACTTAGATGCTGAACTTGTTGAAATAGATGAAAAAATTAAAGATATACAATTAAATATACCTAATGTATACCACTCATCAACTCCTATTGGTCCTGATGAAGATCATAACCTTGAAATCAGAAAATGGGGAGTACCTAAGAAATTTGATTTTGAGCCAAAATCTCACTGGGATATTGGAGAAGATTTAGGAATATTAGATTTTGAAAGAGGAGCAAAATTAAGTGGTTCAAGATTTGTTCTATACAGAGGAGCAGCTGCAAGGTTAGAAAGAGCTTTAATTAGTTTTATGCTTGATACTCATACTTTAGAACATGGATACACTGAACACATAACTCCATTTATGGTTAAAGCAGAAGTTTGTGAAGGAACAGGACAACTTCCAAAATTTGAAGAAGATATGTATAAAACAACTGATGATATGTATTTAATTTCTACTTCTGAAATTACTATGACAAATATCCATAGAAAAGAAATTTTAGAACAAGCTGAATTACCTAAATATTATACTGCTTATTCTCCTTGTTTTAGAAGAGAAGCTGGTTCTTATGGAAAAGATGTAAAAGGTTTAATAAGATTACACCAATTCAACAAGGTAGAAATGGTTAAAATAACAGATGCTGAATCTTCTTATGATGAACTTGAAAAAATGGTAAACAATGCTGAAACAATCTTACAAAAATTAGAATTACCTTATCGTGTAATTCAACTTTGTTCTGGAGATATAGGTTTCAGTGCTGCTAAAACTTATGACTTAGAAGTTTGGTTACCATCTCAAAATAAATATAGAGAAATTTCTTCTTGCTCAAACTGTGAAGCTTTCCAAGCTAGAAGAATGGGATTAAAATACAGAGTTCCTAATGGAAGTGAATTCTGCCACACTTTAAATGGTTCAGGACTTGCAGTAGGTAGAACATTGGTTGCTATTATGGAAAACTATCAACAAGAAGATGGTTCTTTCTTAGTTCCTAAGGTATTAATTCCTTATATGGGTGGAGTAGATGTTATTAAAAAGTAGTTTATTTATATTATTGCTGGTAAATATTTTTACCAGCAATTTGATTATACTTTCTGCAATCTTAATTCTAGTTCTTATTTTAAATCTTACATTAAATAAAAATTTAAAAAAACATAGTAAACAACTTAAAGTGTTACTGTTTTTTTACTTGTCCACTTTTTTAATTCAACTTTATTATGGGCAACAAGGAAAAGTTTTATTTAAGTTTTATAGTTTCTATATAACAGAAGAAGGGCTTATAAATTTTGGAGTTAGCTTTATTAGAATTTTAAATTTAATTTTGATGTCTTGGCTAATAAATGAAATGAAGTTATTAACAGGTAGATTTAGTAAATATCAAAAAATAATTGATACTGTTATAGATTTAGTACCTGAAGTTTTTACTCTATTTAAAAAGAGAATGAAAGCCAAAAACTTTACAAGGTATATATTAAAAGATATTAGTAAAAGATATCAATAAAAATAGGGGATTGCACTTTAAAAGTTCAATCCCTTTAATATTTTTTATTTCACTAATACTTTCACTTTCTTATCTTCAAACACTCTAAATTTTTCTAATAAGTATATAGAAATACAGTTAATTACAAATGAAGGCACTATTTCATAAATTACATTTCCTAAACCGCTTGTCTTCCAAGCTATAACAGTTATTGTTGCTATTATCATAGATGTTAAAACAGTTTTCCAATGTAAGTTCTTCTTATATAATGTAAATAGGATAACTGGTGAGAATACTCCTCCAAAACCTGCCCAAGCATAAGAAACTAATTCTAATACCTTAGAACTTGGATTCATAGCAAGCATACTTGCTATAACAAAAATAACAATAACACAAAGTCTTCCTACCCATATCATTTCTTTATGAGATTTTTCTCTTTTAACTATATACTTATAGAAATCTTCTGTTAAAGTATTAGATGATACCAAAAGTTGAGAAGATATTGTTGACATTATCGCAGATAAAATTGCTGCAAACAATATTCCTGCCATCCAAGGATTAAATAACTTATGAATTAAGAATATAAATACCTTTTCAGCATCTCCACCCATTTGAGAAACATCTGTAAAAACACCTATTCCTGTAATACCAACTGCTATTGCCCCTAAAAGAGAAATAAATACCCAAATCATAGCTATAAGTCTTGATTTCCATAATTCATCAGCACTATCAATACTCATAAATCTTACAATTATATGAGGTTGTCCAAAATATCCAAGTCCCCAACCTAAACCTGATATAATAACTGGTAGACTTAAAACTTTAGCATATTTAAAAATATTTAAAGAAATATTTTTTGCTTCCATTGCAGTACTGATTCCATCTATTCCACCACCATTAAAATATGCAGCTACTGGTACAACAATTATTGCAAAAAACATCAAGCATCCTTGGAAAAAGTCAGTCCAACAAGTTGCTAAATATCCACCTAAGAATGTATAGACAATTATTGTTCCTCCACCTATTAAAACTCCCCATTTATAATCTATTCCAAGTAATGAATCAAATAATTTTCCACTTGCTACTAAACCTGAAGCTGAATATATAGTAAAGAAAAATAAAATTACTATTGCAGAAAATGTTCTTATATAACCCTTATTATCATTCAATTTTTGTGAGATAAATGAAGGTATAGTAAGTGAATTATATTTTTCAGTTTGTATTCTTAGAGCTGGTGCGACAAATTTCCAGTTAAGGTAAGTTCCTAAAGCTAAACCAATAACTACCCAAATCTCTGTAAGCCCACTCATATATACTGCACCTGGTAAGCCTAAAAGTAGCCAACCACTCATATCACTTGCTTGTGCTGACATTGCTGTTACCCAATACCCAACCCCTCTATCTCCTAAAACATAAGATTCGTGAGTGGTGGTTTTTGAATAAAAATACACCCCTATTGCCATTAAAAACACTAAATAAATTCCAAATGTAATAAAAATTTCATAACTTACCATTTAAAAATAACCTCCCTAAAATTAATTTCATAATATCTTTTAATAACTATATTTTGGACATTATGAAACAAAAAAACCATTAAGAAATTGTCCTAATGGTTAATATTATAAATAATAAAATATTTAAAATGATTTCCCATAGACACAGTCCAAAATATTTACATAACAAATTGGACTTGCATCTAGGTCAGAATAAACTAAATACAAATCCCTCTTAGGGAACTATGGGGTTTAATATAGTTGTTTTGTAATTAATAAATTCTAACATAAATATCTTATCTCCTTTTTATTTTTATAGTGAACATTATAGGTTATCTTTTTCTAATTGTCAATAAAATTTTTTATTTAATTACTTTTTCATAATTATGGAACAAAAAACTTTTAAATTTTTTTATTTATTCTTTTTTATAAATATTATTTTTATATATTTCCGAACAAAAATTTAATTTATTTGTTATCTACAAATATGGATAAAACTATTATATAATTAGAACAATTAAAAAATGGGAGGTATTTTATGAAAAAAATATTGATTGTTTTACTTATCACTATAGTTTCAGTAATTAGTTATGCTAATAATGATGGTGTAGAAAAAATCTTAAAAAGAGGTGTCTTATATGTTGGAACAACATCAGATTACAAACCTTTCACTTATATTGAGAATGGTGAACATAAAGGTTATGATATTGAAGTTGCTAAACTAATTGCTAAAGAATTAGGTGTTAAAGTTGAATTTGTTCCTACAACTTGGAAAACTTTACTAGATGATTTACAAGCAGGTAAATTTGATATTGCTATGGGAGGAATTACAAGGACAACTAAAAGACAAGCTATTTGTAATATGACAAATCCTTATTTAGTTTTTGGAAAGTGCTTCCTAGTTAGAAAAGGAGATAAAAATAAATATAATTCTCTTGAAGCTATTAATAAACCAAATGTAAGGGTAGGTGTAAATATTGGTGGAACAAATGAAGCATTAGTTAATGAATATATCACCAAAGCTACTGTTATTCGTTATAAAAATAATTTAGATGTTCCTGTTGCTCTTGAAAAGGGTGAAGTTGATGTTATGATTACAGAAACTCCTGAAGCTATTACTTATCAAAAAAATAATCCTAAGCTAGAAGGAGCTTTACTAGATAAAACATTAACAAAAAGCCAAATGATCTATATGATAGCTAAGGAAAATCAACATTTACTTAATACTGTGAACTTCATTCTTTCAGAATTAGAATTAAGAGGAGAAATAGAAAAATTACAAAAAGAATATTTGAAATAAAAATTTGGGGCTATATAATAGCCCCAGTTTAATTATATTTTTACTTTTTCATAATATCTGCTATCAAGAGTTACAGTAACTTCTGAAAATTTTATTTCATATACTTTTAAATCATTAGAATATTTATCTATAATTTCTCCAAAATCTGCCATTTTATTAGAGAATTCTTCTCTTAAATCTAGTATAGACTTTTCACTTTCTCTCACATGTCCTCTTGCTCTTATATGTTCTCTTTTTCCTCTATTCATAGGTATAGTTGTAAATGAAACATTATTATTTTTCCAAAATTCACTTATCTTTTCTCTACCAGTATAAGTTGCAAAGTACATAATATTATTTTTTTCATCATAATAATAATTCACTATTCTAACATTAGGAAAATCATGAATACTTGTTGCTAAGGCTATTTCTTCACATTCATTTATCATTCTTAAAAACTCTTTTTTTGCTTCCATTTCACCAACTCCCCTTTAAAAATTATTTATATTTTATTGTATCACAATTTTATAGTATAAAAAATTCCTATTATAAAGTATTTTTTGAGATTAAATATAATTTGATTATAGTAAAAGTATTAATTTATAACTTTAATTATTTTATTTTGGCTCCATCTTTAAATGCTTGCCCAACCTTTTCTCCAAGTATACGATATGAATTTGTTATTGAATCAAAAGTTATAAGCTCTAATTTATCTACATCTATTTCACCTTTTTCGTTTAGAACTCTTTCATCTGCCAATGTATTTATAATTTCTGCAACTACCCTATAATCCCCTAATTCTTCTTGAATATCTATAACTTTACATTCAAGTGTCAATGGAAATTCTTCTATTATTGGTGCATCAATATTTTCACTTTTTACTACATGTACTCCTGATTTTTCTATTTTATCAACTTTATTTCCTGACACTATTCCAAAATAATCTGCAATATCTTTTGTAGATTTAGTTGCCAAACTTATTGTAAATGCTTTCTTCAATAAAATATTTTCCATAGTTTTATGTTCTCTTGCTATGCTCAATGAAACTTCATGATAACCACATTGTACTCCCCAAGCTAAATTCATAGCATTAGCTTTTCCATTTTCATCATAAGTTCCTATAATATATACTGGTAAAGGTAGTAATACTGTCTTTTTACTAAAATTTTTTCTCATAGAAATACCTCCTTAAAAATTACTTATAAGTTAAAAATATATTAACACAAATTTATTTTTTTAACAATTTATGATATTATTCAAATATATAAAATATTTTATAGGAGCTTGTTATGGAAAAGATTAAAACTTATGGTAATTTATTAGAGAAAATAAAAAATGAAGAAAAATTTTTATTATATATAAAAAGTGAAGGTTGTTCAGTTTGTGAGGCAGATTTTCCAAAAGTTAAAGAAATAACAGATAAAAATAACTATACTTCTTACTATATCCAAGCTGATGAAATGGCTGAGGCAGTGGGACAATTAAACCTATATACAGTACCTGTTGTTATCTTATTTTATAATGGAAAAGAAATTCATAGACAAGCTAGAATTATTGATTTTTCTGAATTAGATTATAGAATAAAACAAACTTTATAGAAAATAAGGCTACTACAATTTTATTTGTAATAGCCTTTTTACTATATTTCTATTCAATATCTAATTCTTTTTTTATAGCTTCTTGCAATAAATTCGAAAAATTAAGATTATGGCTCTTCCCCATTTCATTTAACCAGCTAGGAATAGTTACATTCTTTCTAACAGTAGCACTTTTACATTCATTGACATACTTTATCATATCTAAACTAACTAATGTTTTAAAACTTTCTCCCTCAATATAAAATTCTTTTTCATCTTCTGGAATTTCCAATGATATTTTATTTATATCACTAGCCTTAGGTAGTTCTTTTCCTTTTATAAAGTCATCATATAAATAAGTTCCTATATAGTCTTCTGCCATTTCCATAGCTTGTTCTAATGTTTGACCTTCTGTTGCACCATCATCAAAATCTGGGAATACTACTACATATCCTCCCTCAATAGCTTTATGAAATATTGCTGGATATATTAACATGATAATCACTCCTTTAATTGAGGTGCAAGCAAGGCTTATTTTAGCCCTGCTTGTTTTAAAATTTTATATTCCAAACCTTTTCCAAGTTCTTGTTTATGGTCTGGAACAACAGTGCACTTGCCTGTACTTTGATTAATAAACTTCTTATGAGAACCTTTACCTCCAGGCACTTGTTTAAAGCCATTCTTTAAAAGTAATTTAATCATTTCCATTGACGTCATTGGCATAGTTTTAACCACCTCATATTTATTATACTTATTTATACACATAAAGTCAATATAACATAAATAAAAATAGCACCTATTCCAGTAAGTGCTATTTTGCTTTTCTTTTAGTTCCTCTTAATCTCTTTTAAAAAGGATGTGAAAGAGTGAAACAATTATTTTTAATCGCTATGATAGTAGTAATTTTATTATTGTTATTTATCTAAAAATTTTTATACAACTATTAATCTTTAATAGTATTATATAATATTTTATGTGGGTAGATAGTTCCAGCTTTCTACCTGCTTTTTTTAAAAATCCTCCCAACCATCGATAGAAGAACTCATATTGTAGCTAGTAACTGTTCCTTCAAAGAAGTTAGATTTAACATTACCTTCCCCTTCAGTGTCAGCAAATCTTTCTAAGTGTTTATATGGATTTTTATTGAAACCAGAGAATAAAGGTTCCAAACCTAATGATTTTAATCTTTCATTTGCAAGCCATTTTGTATAAGCTTCTGTTGTTTGAGAAGTTATTCCCAATACTCTATTTCCAATTATATGTTCTGTCCAAATAATTTCTTGTTCAACAGCTGTTTTAAACATAGAATATATTGTTTCAGCTGAGAAGAAATTAGGGAAATCATTTTTTATTTCTTTAACCATACTTCTAAAAAGTACAACATGTGACAGTTCATCTCTATTGATAAGTCTAATAATATCAGAAGTTCCTACCATCTTATTTCTACTTGCAAGCAAATAGAAGAAGTTAAAACCATTATAGAAATACAATGATTCTAATAAGTAGTTTGCTATTATAACCTTAGCAAAATTTTCATCTGATTGTTCATCTATAAAATCTTGATATATCTTTGCAATAAAGCTATTTCTTTCAAATAATACCTTATCATCTCTCCATTTATCATAGATTAAATCTCTACTTTGTTTTGGAAGTATAGACTCTATTATATATTGATAAGATTGAGAGTGTATAGCTTCTTGGAAAGTTTGTATAGCAAGTAACAAATTCACTTCTGGTGCTGTTACATGGTCTGAAATATTAGGTATATTATTAGTTTGTATACTATCCAAGAAAATTAAAAATGATAATATTCCATCATAGGCTTCTCTTTCAGGTACAGTTAGATTTTCATAGTCATTTTTATCTTGTGTTAAATCAACTTTTTCTGGTATCCAGAAATTTGCCATCATAGTTCTATATAGTTGATTAGCCCATTGGTATCTAACATTATTTAAGTTAAAAAGGTTAGTTGAATTACCTTTTATTATTCTTCTTTCATTTAATGTATCATCACCTTCTGGATTAAATAATTTCTTTCTATCCACTACAGCTTTCACACTCCTCTTTATCTGAGATATTATTTGTATTCTTTTGTATTGTCCTTATATAGTAGACACTCTTACAGCCTTCTTCCCATGCAGTTATTAAAGTATCATATATATCTTTAGCTTTAATATCTTTATTTAAGTCAAACACCATTTCCATAGATACTCCTTGTGTTGTCCAAGAACCTATCTTTGCCATTATTTTTACATAGCTAATAGGATTTACATTTTTAAATTCTGGATAGAACCAAGCTCTATCTTTTAAGTGTTTAACTGTTCTAGGTATCGCACCTCTTTGGTTCTTTTCAATGAAAAATCTTGAAAATGTTGGAGTTACAGAGGCAGTTGACCCCATTAGTAATGATGTAGAAGTATTAGGTGCTATTGCTGTTAGCTCTCCATTTCTTAATCCATTAGTTTCAACTAAATAAAAGGCTTCATTCCATTCATCTTTAAATTTAGAGTTAGTGTCATACCATTCTCTTTTCTTACCATAGAATACTCCTTGATCCCATTTAGAACCTTTAAAAGCCTTATATGCTCCTCTATCTTTTGCTAATAATGCAGAAGCCTTTATTGAATAAAGTGCTATTCTTTCAAATAATTCATTAATTTCATTGATAGAGTCTTCGTAGATCATATATTCTCTTGCTAAATAATCAGCAAGTCCCATAGCTCCTACACCTATTGTTCTATATAGTAAGTTATGTTTATTTGATTCTTTTAATGGTGTTACTGTCAAATCTATTGTATTATCCAAAGCTCTTACAGCTAAGGCAACATGTTTTTCTAATTCTTCAGAAGTAAGCTCTGCCAAGTTTATAGAAATCAAATTACAAGTGTGGATTTCTCCCATTTCACTTCTTCTTATAGATGTGTTTCCATCTTCTTCTTCAACAAAATTTATAGTTGGCTTGAAGTTTGAAAAACTTTCCATACATAGATTTCCATTACCTATCATACCCATATGAGAATTATGATTTACTTCATTTGCTCTATCTTTAAAGAAGATATATGGCATACCTGTTTCCAATTGAGTTTTCATTATGCTTTTAAATAGCTCTTTAGCACTTAAAACCTTTTTTAACTTTATGTTAGGATCATTCTCTATCTTTTCATATAGATTCTCAAATTCATAGCCGTAAAGCTCACAAAGTTCAATTCCATATTTTTTTCTTATTTCATATGGATCAAATAAAGTCCAAGTTTCATTATTTTTTACTCTTTTCATAAATAAGTTTGAACATACAACTTGTGGATAAATATCATAAGCCTTTCCTCTTTGGTCTCCATTTTCTGTTTGAAGCTCCAAGAAAGTTTCTATATCCAAATGCCATGTATCAAGTGCAACTGTTACTGCTCCTGCTCTTCTACCTTGTTGATTTACTGCAACTGCTGTGTCATTTATTATTCTTATCCAAGGTACAACTCCACCACTTGCATTGTAATATCCATTTACCATTGAGCCTTTTGCTCTTATTCTTGAAACATTTACTCCTACTCCACCACCATTTTTACTTATTCTTGCTATTGAATCAATATTATAGAAAATAGATTCTATATTATCATCTATTGCTGTTATAAAGCAAGATGATAAGTTTCCATGAGGTATTCTTAAATTAGCAAGTATTGGTGTTGCTAATGATAATTTTCTAAGAGATAATGCATTATAGAATTCCTTTACAATTTCTACTCTTGTTTCTCCCTCTTTTTCATTTAATGCTAACATCATAGATATAGCCATAAATGTTTCCTGTGGTAATTCATAAGTTTTACCATCATACTTAATTAAATATCTATTTACAAACATATTTGCACCAGCATAATCATAAACCATATCTCTATTTATACCAATTACCTGTGCAATTTGATGTAATTCTTCTTCTGTATATGAAAGTAATCTTTCATCATAAAGTCCAAGTTCAGTCATTTTTCTAATTGTTTTAGAAAAATCTCCATAAGAAAATCCTCTTGAATGATAAACTTCTCTTTCAGCTTCCATCATAAGTAATCTTCCAGCAACATAAGACCAATCGCTTTCTTCAAATGTTGTCATAGCCACTGCTGTATTTATTAAAGAAGCTTGTATCTTTTGAGTTGTAATATTTTCTTCATAGATTGAATCTATGTTACTTTCAAGTTCAACCATATTCACTTCTAAGCCTTCACAAGCTCTTAAAAGTTTCTCTCTTATCTTTTCAATATTTAAGTCTTCAACTATGTTATCTCTATTGATAACTTTTCTTCTCTCCATAGCCATTAAATCACCTTTAAAAAGGCTTCCATAGTGTATATATTATCATTGTATTCTATCACTGGTGCACTCATTATTCTTGCTTTACTTGCAACTATCATAAGTGTTTTCATATCTTCAATATATTCAAATTCAATATTTCTATCTGTTAATATTCCTTTCAAAGATGTACATTTACTACAGTTTTCTTTTCCATAAACTTTTATCATTCTTAAAACTCTCCTTAACCTATATATTTTCCACATATTGTGGTAAAAATAAAATAATAACACAATATATAGTGTTATTGACCTTAATAATTCTATTATAGAAAACAGAAAAAGTAAAGAAAATATTTTACTTTTATTATATAAAAAATATATTTTACTTTTTTTACTCTGTTTTAATTGTAGTTCTTATTCAGTTTTTTTCATTGTTAGATATTATTCTAAAAAAATTTTCTTTTACAGTTATTTTTTTTATGTTATAATCAAAAAATATGAATTTTAAAGGTAGGCGGATTATGAAAAAGATATATGATTTAAGTTTGATTGAAAGAAATGATGTAGCAGAAAATACAATTGAATTAATTTTCACTAAACCAAGTGATTATGAGTTTAAAATAGGACAATATACATTTTTAAATGTAGGGGAAGATCCACAAGATAAAAACTTTGCTAGAGCTTTATCTATAGCTTCTCACCCTGATGAAGAACTATTAAGATTTGTTATGAGAACTAGTGAAAGTGAATTTAAACAAAGATGTTTAGCTATGAAAAAGGGAGATAGTGCAACTGTTACTCAAGCAACTGGAAGTTTTGGTTTTAAATTCTCTGATAAAGAAATTGTATTTTTAATTTCAGGTATAGGCATTGCTCCAATTATACCAATGCTTATGGAGCTTGAAAAAATAAATTATCAAGGTAAAGTTAGCTTATTCTATTCTAATAGAACTTTAGCTAAAACTACTTATCATGAAAGATTACAAGATTTTAATATTAAAAATTATAATTATAATCCTGTATTTACTGGTATACAACCTAGAATAAACATAGATTTATTAAAAGAAAAACTAGATGATATCTATGATGCTCATTACTATATAATTGGTACAGGTGAATTTATAAAGACTATGAAAACACTTTTAGAAGAAAATCATATTGATAGAAATCATTATTTAGTTGATAATTTTGGGTAAAATATTTAAAGGGGAAGTTAATAAACTTCCCTTTTCTATTCTATAATTATTTTATGTTTAAAAAATCTTTCTTGAAATTCTAATAAAGCATCTAATTGCTCTATTGTATAATTTTTATTTTTTGGAACTATAATTAATTTATTTTCATTATCATCATATCTACAAATAATAGCTTTACAAATTCCTTTAAACTCATCAATAGGATAAAAAATTCCTAGAATATAAGCATCTATTTCTTCATTATCTTCACTTAAAGTATTTGGAATGTATCCATAATTAACTGGATATATAAAATCAAAGTTTGGATGTTTCTCTCCTAATTTTCTATCAACTTTTACTAAAACTTCCTTATTAAGATAAAATCTATATTTTTCTATATCTTTTAACATAAAGTTCTCTCCTGATTAAAGTAAATCTTTTTTAAATTTTATCATATAAAATAAAAAAACACACTAATAAAGTGTGTTGATGTTAAAATGGCGCTTCCTAATGGACTCGAACCATTGACGCT
>ERZ773087.946-NODE-946-length-20142-cov-28.032110_pt1 | contig 20142 bp, 10 predicted proteins | sample MGYA00511375_ERZ773087 | MGnify/ENA primary metagenome ERZ773087 (study PRJEB29015, sample SAMEA2737995) | human oral metagenome | biome: human oral; feature: human-associated habitat; material: dental | place: China | collected 2063 ...
CTACAGAGATCTCCCCGACAAGTGTTTTTGATCTCCGTACCCCTACGGAGATCTCCCTGACAAGTGTTTTTGATCTCCGTACTCCTACAGAGATCTCCCCGACAAGTGTTTTTGATCTCCGTACCCCTACGGAGATCTCCCTGACAAGTGTTTTTGATCTCCGTACTCCTACAGAGATCTCCCCGACAAGTGTTTTTGATCTCCGTACCCCTACGGAGATCTCTCCGACAAGTGTTTTTGATCTCCGTACCCCTACAGAGATCTCCCCGACAAGTGTTTTTGATCTCCGTACCTCAACGGAGATCTCTTGAGCTGATCGAACGTCGGTCTATTTGAGTCGGGCTACTCAGGAGCGCGCCGACTTCGTTGTCCGTCGTTTGGGCGATCGGGGTGCCAACCTCTCGAGCTTCGTGGAGCACATCGTGCGCGCCCATTTGGAAGACTACGCCGAGGAGATCGAGGAGTGGCGGAAGCTGTAATCCAAGCACACGGATCCATCAAAGAGTCCACGAACAATATGCACGTCAAGCAATCAGCAACCGCCTGAATGCATGGTATGCAGTGATCAAAAGAATCACTGTCGGGCCAGTACCGGAGCGTGACGACGGTAATGCAAGACGTCAGTTTGTTCCCACAAACTGTGCTTGCTCCCCCGGCCTCACAGCCCGAGGGAGGGGGGCGTAATCACATCCGTTCTCATCGACCCCAACTATAGAATAAGTACCACGAAAAGAGACAACACACATGAAAAAACACCCCCAAAAGAAAGACAAGAAGACGAACAAGACCGCCTTTATCAAGGTCAGATGCACGGCCGAGGAAAAGGAACGGATCCGCTCGAGAGCTGCGAACGCAGGGCGGAAGTACTCCGACTACTGCCGCGAGATGTTGCTCAGCGGATCCGTCATTGCCGTACCTCCGATGGGTGACAACGAGAAGGAGGCGCTCGCCATCCTCCGTCAGACAGCGCTATTCTACGCGCACATTTCTAACCTGATTAAGGTCAAGGACGTCTCCTAGGTGGACGCAACGAAGGCCCTTGCCACCTATGCCCGGATCGCTTTTAAGCGGTTATTCAGCCCTCGCTATCAGGTCCCAGAGGAGGTGTTTAAGCGCTTAAATATCGAAGATCATGATCGCAAAGTGTAAGGCTATTGCGCACGGAGGCAACGCACTGGAGTACGTTTTCCGAGAAGGAAAGCTCGGCCGGATCCTCGCCCTCCACAACCTGTGTAGCGAAACGCCGAAGGAGATTCACGAGGAGATGAATCTGATTAACGACTACAACAGCCGCTGCAAAAACAAGTTCTTGCGCATCGAAATCGGCATCGCCCCGCAGGACGAGCCGCGGATGACGTTCAAGACCCTGAACCGCCTCGCCCTGCTCTTTGCCAAACAGATGGGGTTGGACGACCATCAATGGGTGGCCGTCACACACAAAGACACCGACAACCTGCATATCCACATCATTGCCAATCGAATCAGCCTCGGTGGACAGGTCTACGACACCACCTTCGTCAGTAACCGAGCCGCGAGAGTGGCCGAAGAACTCAGCCGCAAGTATGGGCTGACCATCGCCAACGAAGTCCGATCCGCACGACTACATCGGAAAGCCCAAGCCGATCCGAGAAGAGAGCGGACAAAGCTGCAGGTTCGGAGCATCTGCTACGCCCTGCTCGAGAAGCACAAAGGGAAAGGCCTGTCGGGTCACTCCATGTTCCTCTATGAACTCCACCGAAGTGGCGTCACGATCGACCGCATGAAGAACAAGCAGGGGAAAGTCTACGGGCTGAAGTTTACCTACGACGGCTACAGTTTCAAGGCCTCCGAGATCGGCCGTGAGTTCGGTTTCCGCACAATGCCGAAACAGTTCGAGTCCGGCAACACACTGAAGCCAATCATTATTCCATCAAGCCATTCCTCCCTCCGGCCAACAAATGATTCCCCTATTGCACAAGTCGCAAGATCCGCTTTAGACACTGCGGAAAGCCTTCTTTCGGAGACTGGAGAGGTCACAGCTCTACAGACACACGGCGCAGACTACGCTGAGATCGCATGGCAGCGACGCTTAAGAAACCAAGCCGGGAAAAAGAAGAAGCGAGGGAGGGGGATATGATGTTTGACGTTCATCCGCTCCATCCATCCCGACCTTTCCCAAACTGAAAGCCAAATCGAGAGAATCGCATCAAAAACGCCTGTAATTCAAATAGTCATAGTAACATTGCACCCTCAAATGACAAGCGCCCTTTGTTTGTGCAGATTCCAGCAACCTCAAGCGCTTCGCTCGTTTCCACTTCGTTACCTGTCCAATGCATACGACCAAGTAACTTCATCTTTTTCAGAGGAATATTTGCTGAGAATTTTCTCTAAGTCCAAAACGATTAGAACTATAGACCCAAATAGATTGGGTTTATGCGTCCAAAGAGATTGAGGATATAGGCCCAAAGTAATTGGGTTCATGCACCCAAATCGATTCAAAACACACCCCAAGGTTTGTCACCGCCACCCTATAAGGCAGATCACCACTACCCTATAAGGTAGGTCGTCACTATCACGTAAGGTAGGTCGTCACTAACAAGCAATGGTAGGTCATCACTAACCAGGAGCATACCTATATAGGTATCCTCAGTCTGTTGACTTATAGGTCGATGGCGCGGAGGATCTGCTCGGTGGCACCGCTATGTTGCTGGATATATGCGCCGGCAGACTCTCCCGCCGCAGTGCAGGCGTCGGGGGCAGCGAGGAGCGCATCGAGGCGGGCGGTGAGGGTAGACGCGTCGGTAATGGAGAAGGCGCCGCCGCAAGCGATGAGGTCGAGGGCCTCGCGAAACTTGCGGTGGTTGGGGCCGAAGAGTACGGGGACGCCGTAAACCGCAGCCTCGGGGGCGTTGTGGATGCCGTGGCCGAAGCCGCCGCCGATGTAGGCGATGCGGGCGTAGCGGTAGATGGACGAGAGGAGGCCGAAGGAGTCGACGATGAGGCAGTCGACGCCCGCGGCCGTGTCGGCATCGGCGCGGGAGAGGCGCAGAGCCGGACGGGTGAGGCGGGCCTCAATGGCGGCGAGGTGCGCCTCGTGGATCTCGTGCGGAGCGAGGATGAGTTTCAGGTCGGGGTGGGCGTTGAAATAGGGGATCAGCAGCGCTTCGTCTTCGGGCCACGAGCTGCCGGCAATCAGCACCGGACGGGCGTCGCGTTCAGCGAAGGCGGCAACGACGGGGAGCGGCCGCGCGGCATGGCGGATGTCGATCACGCGATCGAAGCGGGTGTCACCCGTGACGGTGACGTTCGTCAGACCGATGCCGGCGAGGAGTTGGCGCGAGGTCTCGTCCTGCACAAAGAGATGATCGAAACAGCGGAGCGCGTCGCGATACGGTCGGCCGATGGGGCGGAAAAAGAGTTGGCCGGGGCGGAAAATGCCGGACACAAGGTAGGTGGGGACGCGTCGGCGCCAAAGCTCGTCGAGCGTGTTCAGCCAAAACTCGTACTTAACAAAGAGGGCGAGGGTGGGGCGGACACGGTCGAGGAAACGGCGGATGCGGCGTGGGAAGTCGAACGGGAGGTAGCAGACGACATCGGCGCCGGGGTAGTCGCGGCGGACGTCGTAGCCAGAGGGGGAGAAGAACGTGAGGATAATTTTGTAGTCGGGGTGGCACTGGCGGATGGCCTCAAGCAGGGGCCGCCCCTGCTCAAACTCACCGAGCGAGGCGGCATGAAGCCAGACGTAGCGCGCACCGGGGACTATCTTCTCACGCAAGACGTCGTCAATACTCCGCCTCCCGTCGATCATCTTGCGCGCCTTCGCATGAAAAGGCGCAGCGGCGTGGACGGCCGCTGCGTAGAGGCGGATAGCCGCCGTGTAGAGGGGGCGCATCACCCGAGTATTTCGATGGCGCGCTGAATGCGCCGAATGGTTTCGTCCTTACCGATAGCCTCGGTGATATGAAAGATCTGCGGCCCAATGCCCTGCCCCACAAGCGCCAACCGAACGGCATTCATGATGTTGCCGAGGTGGTAGCCCTTCGCTGCGATCCATTCCTTGACGTATGCCTCGGTGCCCTCCACGTCAAAGGGTTCACGGCTGCGCAAGACTTCGATCAGCTCCGTAAGTTGTGCGGCGCTGTCCTCGCGCCAACGCTTCTTGCGGGTCTTCTCGTCGTACTCGGTCGGCGCGACGAAGAAGTAATAGGTCAGCGGCCAGAGTTCGGGCACAAAGCTGACGCGCTCCTTCATCAGCCCAACCACCTTCTCGACATACGCTTTGTCGGCGTCCGTAATGCCATGACTTTCGAGCACAGGGCGGAACATGTCAGCGATGTCGCAATCGCTGCGCAGCTGGATATAACGGTGGTTGAACCACTTGCCTTTCTCGTAATCGAACTTGGCGCCGCTCTTGCTGCAGTGGGTGAGGTCGAAGAGGCGAACCATCTCGTCGAGGGTCATCAGTTCGATGTCGTTGCCGGGGTTCCACCCGAGCAGCGCAAGGAAATTGATCACCGCTTCAGGCAGGTAGCCACTCTCGCGGTAGCCCGATGACTTTTCGCCACTCTTCGGGTCGTGCCACTCGAGGGGGAAGACGGGGAACCCGAGGCGGTCGCCATCGCGCTTGCTCAGCTTGCCGCCGCCCTCGGGCTTGAGCAGTAGCGGCAGGTGCGCAAACTGCGGCATCGTGTCAGCCCAACCGAGGTAACGGTAAAGCAGCACATGCAACGGCGCGCTCGAGATCCATTCCTCGCCGCGGATCACGTGCGTGATCTCCATCAGATGGTCGTCCACGATGTTGGCCATGTGGTACGTGGGCAGCCCGTCGGCCGATTTGTAAAGCACTTTGTCGTCAAGGATGGACGAGTTGATGACCACCTCACCGCGGATCAAGTCATTGACGCGAATATCCTCGTTCGGCTCGATGCGGATACGCACCACGTAACGCGCACCGCTGTCGATCAGCCGCTGCACCTCGTCCGCCGGAAGCGTCAGGGAGTTGCGCATCTGCCCGCGTGTCGAGGCGTCGTATTGGAAGTTGGGGATCTCCTTGCGTTTAGCTTCTAATTCCTCAGGCGTATCAAAAGCGATGTAGGCCAGACCAGCATCCAGCAGCTGGTCGACATACTGGCGATAGATAGCTTTCCGCTCGCTCTGTCGGTAGGGGCCATAGTTGCCGCCAAACCCGACACCCTCGTCAAAGCGAAGGCCAAGCCACTCGAACGACTGGATGATGTATTCCTCGGCGCCAGGCACAAAGCGCTGGGAGTCTGTATCCTCAATGCGGAGAATGAAGTCGCCGCCGTGCTTTTTCGCAAACAGATAATTGTATAACGCGGTACGTACACCGCCGATGTGAAGGGGTCCCGTAGGACTGGGCGCGAATCGCACCCTAACTTTTCGTTCTGACATGATTCGTATAGGCTTATTCGTTGAAAACGACGCCAAAAATATAGGGCGAATGCTTACCCGCCCTCCATAGCTGCCACAATACGACCTTCTCCGTCGAATCTATTCGAGGCCTATTCCGCCTTTCTGTCTCATCTTTTCCGTCACATAGCATGCTCTGCCCCTTAACGTGAGTTCGATGTAAGAATAACGCCAGCAGAGAGTTTCTGCGGGAGTCACACGATGGCCAAAACGTTTTTGGAAATGCTTGCACCGCCGGTGCAACGACTAAAAAGTACTTTGGCTGCTACTGCACGCTATCAAAGACATTCTTCAGGGATTAGGAGTCCATTCTTTCGTCGAACTCACGTTAAGAAAGAACGACTTCTCGCATCAAAACGAATATGCCAGCCCAATTCCCACACTGGCTCCAAGCGCGGGGTGATAGTATAGTGCTGTGTCGAGGGTCAGGCCGATGAAGGAATAGCTCACGCCCAGCGAAGGGCTGAAGGGTGACGACTTCACACCGGCACGCAGTTGGAAATTGGCAAAAGGCGTGTACTCCGCCCCGACTGAAAAGAGGAAGGGCTCATACTGCCGATACTCCGCCTCGGCCGACAGTTCCAAGCCCTCGTCCATCATATAACGCGCCCCGAGAAGGACCATCCGCGGCGTCATGTGCACCTGATTCGTCTCATCGGAGCCGATCGAAACAGCGGGGAAATGAAGTACCGACAGTCCCAGCAGCCACTTATCTGTTGGCCGTAGCGCCACACCCACGTCGGCCGACAGCCGCTGCCCGTCCTGCTCAAAGATCTCAGACTGCAGGAGGGCATACTGCACACTCACACCCAGTGACCACATGCTGCTCAGCCGCTTAGAAACCGAAAGGCGGAACATGCTCTCGCGGTATCTGTCGTAGCCAAACGAGGCGATGTGCACACCGAACGGCAAAATGCGATTAGGTACGTTGAGCCCAGCACTGACCGTGACCAACTCCTTCATCCCATAGGGGTTGAAATAGTCACCGCGCAGCTGGCGATGCGCAAAGAAGGGCGTCAGCGATGGGTTGAAGAGCGGCGAATAGACGACCTCGGAACCAGCCAATCCCAGCGCACGCGTATCTGGCCGACGCACATTGTCATAAGCTCGCATGTACAGGCTAACAGCGAGGCAAAGCAGTAACAGTAGGGTAAGACGTGTTTTCATACTCTATTTTTCATTTGATGTTTAGTGATCTTCATTGCTTCCATGACTATTTGTTCATAGAAATCAAAATGCTCCCGCAAAGCAAATAATTGTAATGGAATGCATCAACTATATGAGGACGAATTAGGGTAATCTCGTATCAAAATGGCGATAGGCTCGAGATACACTCTTCATACTTACTCCTACGGAGATCAAAACCACACGTGGTTTTAATGTCTGTACCCCTACGGAAAGCAAAACCACGCGTGGTTTTAATGTCTGTACCCCTACGGAGATCAAAACCACGTGTGGTTCTCATGTCTGTACCCCTACGGAAAGCAAAACCACGTGTGGTTCTCATGTCTGTACCCCCACGGAGATCAAAACCACGCGTGGTTTTAATCTCTGTAGCCCCTCAGCCCCCTCACCGTTGTACGGTTTTGCCCTCTCCTAACGAATGGAAATCTTGGAAAAGGAGGTCATGTTCTTAATACGATCGCCCTTCGTGCGTGAAAGATTATCCTCTATCCATTTCTGATTGACTGTAATTCCATCGGACCATAAGATCAAAAAAGAAAGGCTGCCCCCATATAGGAGCAGCCTTTCCTCAATTAATATCACTAGTTGTTACTTCACCAGTGCCTTCACAACCGGTTCGCCTTCAACGGCCACAAGCACAACTCCCTTCGGAGCGGATACCGTAGCACGATCAGAAGTCAATACCGTATTAGCCACCGTCTGACCCAGTACATTGCTGATCACTACACGCTTGCCAGAAGCGTTGAGCACAGTTACAGAACCGTTCTCAGCAACCACCTTCACACCCGTAGTAGCCGGAACAACTACGTTAGAAACAGGATCTTCAGATGTCATCTCTACATTGAACAGATCACCTTCCGGTATTCTCTTCTCTTCGTCAGAGCGGCTGATTACAGGTACACCATTCTGGATCTTCAACCAACCACCAACACACGGTGCGATCATCGGATTCCGATCCGTAATAGGCTCACCACGATATGCAGTCTCAGACTCAATCAAGAAGTCCTTCTGGGGCGATCCACGCTCAACCAAACGGAAGGAGAATACGCAGTCTTTGTGGTAGTTGTTACCCAAAGCAATCTTGCGGATCTTACCGTTCTTCGGTGCAGCCGGCGTCGGATCAGATACGGCATCCAGCTTAGCCAAATCAAGCGCCTTCACATTACCCTTAGCATCAACCTTCGTATAGAGGTTGCTCAAGTCTGCACCACCAAGGATATAGAGAGCGTCGTTTGCATGAATAGCATCCGTGAACACGAAGCGTTCCCACCGAGTGTTCCAGAGGTAAGTGTTACGCTCGTCATCAACACCGGCCGTTCTCTCCATATTAGCAGAGTCGGTAGCATTGATCAGGTACATACCTCTACGGTAGCCCGGCAGATGGATCGTCAATTCACCATTGTCGTCGCAACCTAACGTATCGCTTACAATCGACGGACGGATCATGAGCAAGTACTGCGGTTTGATATAACCCGTTCCACGGTTCACATAAGCCGTATCCACGAAGATCGAAGTCTTAGCGTTAGGATTAGAGTTGCTACTTACAAGACCCAGATAGTTTCTCGGGCCCTTGTAGTAAGCCTTCTGATCCGTCAGAGCACCCGTATTCTCAAAGAGATAATCCTTACCCGTCGTCATACTGCTTGTTCTGAAGAACTTCATCGTTCTAGGCGAGTCATCACCCACCTTACCCTCAAGCTCCGTATTGAAGCGACGGTAGATCGGATCTGCATCCTTCTTCAGTCTGAAGGTCGATACACGTGTTACAGAATTACCACGATAGTCAAACTTCAGCTTCAGCGTCGGTTCGTCTACAGCCAGTACAAAGAGACCCGGATTGAATTTACCAGCGATTCTGAGGTTCCTCATCATCAGGTCAGAGATCTGAGATCCCAGCGTCTGAGTCATATAAGTCTTCAGCTGTGTAGAATCTGCACTCTGCATAGCCACCGTATCCATTACCTGTACAAGAGCGAAGTCTTTTACGCCATCGTTCTCCATATATACATCACGCAAGTAGAAGACAGGTCTGCCCAAGATGTTGGTAAGAGGAGCTGTCAATCTCGAGCTCAATGAATAGAAGTGCTGTGCAGCATTGCTTACAGAAAGCGTACCCAAGCAGTACTTGAACGGATTCTCGAAGTTCAGACGATAAGCCTGACGCTTCAGCGTTACGAGATCGTCTACTTGGTTTTTATTAGAAACCACCTTGTAACCGTACTCGTTCAACTTACCATTCTCAGCACCGATCGTATCCATACGGAAGTAGGCCACATCGAAATTGTCCTTAGCACCGATATAGAGGAACGTATCCGTTTTGGGATAAGCATTCATGTCGAAGTCCTTAGCGGTTGAGATGTAACGGCTATCATCGATACCACTTGCATAGTTAAATGCATAGAGGTTCACGATTGAAGTATCCGGATTAATCCACTGGTAACCCAGCAACGGATCATTCTTATACTTCTTCGGCAACGCAATAAACGTAGCGCCGTTCTTTTCACTCATGTTCGACTTAGCAGCATCGAACGTGGTCGTTCTCTCGTTCACCTTCTTCTCCTCATTCCATCTCCAGCGATCAGTACGGAAAGAGAAGTGCTCCATACCACTCTTCAGCTGTACGTTTTCGAAAGCCAGACCATACTTATTACCAACTCGATGACCAAACTCACGGTTGATAATGTTGATCGGAGAGTTCTCCGAGTTCCTATAACGCTTCTCAACAATCCACTGGAAAGAAGGAAGTTCTTCCGGATGTACGAACTCATCTAAGTAAGTCCAAACAGCAGAGTCGTGAGCAGAATACAACGGAACATGCAGATACTGTCCATCTGTATTACGGATCAGATACAAATCTGACGGGATCGAAACGCGATCAGAACCAGTAGCCAAGCAAGGAGTATAGTAGCCACCAAAATTGATGTGTGTATTGATACTGCAATCACCGGCCGGCAAGAATCCGCTATGGTTCGAGTGGAGAGTAACCTCGCGTCCCGATGCCAGATTCTGAATCGATACATACAAACGATGACGATACTTATATGGTAATGGAGCATTCTCAGCCCTACCAAGAGTCGCTGAACTTGCATCTATCGCCTTAACCATAAAGCCATCTCTCAGACGCGCAGTCTTCACTTGATTACTATCAAGCGCATTGCCTGTGTAAACATTAGTAAGCAATCTCGTCACATTCATATTTCGATCCTGCCTGAGCATGCCTAAATGTCCGTTAGTGGATGCATTGATTTGTATGAACATCACAGAAGTATCAGGAATCGCAGCAAACGTATAACGCTGTTGTGTTACCCAACCAATAGAACGAACACTATCCGCACCATTACGCCATATAGCAGGATCATACTCAGGACGATAAGCCGCCTTGAATGGATTGATATAAACACTATCTCCCGAAGGATAGTAAACCAGACGCCATACATATTGACCATACATCAACGAGTCTCTCCGCGATACCGTATCACCAGTATTGGTAAGTTTCTTCCACATCTGAGCCTGCGTACCCGTTGCAAATTTCAGGAACTGGTCACCTCCAGCATTACGCACATGGAAGTTTGAATCAACACGGAGATAATTATTACCGCTCTTCAAATGCATATAACCCATATAGTCCAAAATGGAGTCAGGGAAAGCGACTAAGAAGCTATCAGAAGGGACAGGGGCGTTCCACGGAGCAAGAGCGGGAGTAGGAGCGGGATTATAAGATTGTAAGAAAGCAACATTAACCAAAGCTGCACGATGAGCACTTGTGTCAAGTTGTGCTGCCTCCAGACCAGAGGTGAAAATATTGTTCGAAGCAGCATCTGGAGAAAATTTCAGCGGATTCGTACGACTCAATGAATTGAAATCATTGGCATCCAATGCGAACGGGAGCGCTTCACGCAAAGTGAAGTAGAGCATACCATCCACTTTACCAGCTCTTACATCCGTTGCCGGAGCGATCTTCACACAAATAAAGCTATCTGGAACCAGATTGCCAAATCTTTTACCACCAGAGGTATCACGCGGCATACACAATACAGCCACTGTATCATGCGTGTCATCTAAATAAGTAACCAATGGACGACCACCATTTAAAACAGTAGCATAAGTCTCTGAAAACTCCCATCCAGAAAGACCACCAGGAACTAACGACGTGTCACCACGTGCAGGAGACATCCTCCAGTTATTCCTATCTGTATTTAATTCCTCGGAAGAGTCACGTCTCCAACTCTCATGATTATAAGCATCTATTTCCAACAGAGTCTCATATTGTTTATTCGTAAAATCAAATGTCGGATTCTGACCCTGGATATAGTCCGTCACATTTACACACCACAAAGCAGATGCTGAAATCTCAGTCTTGGGCGTATTATCCTTAAAATAGCCCTTCCATTTAGCCTTTACGGTGTCTCGGCTTCCTGCACGTCTGATTACATTAAGCGTATCGACAAAAAGGGAGTACCTCCCATTTTTAGTGGTGTCCGGCCGCATAAACAGAACCATTAAATTCTTTGATCCATCGTTACCGTCTAGCACATGGCCAACCGTATCTCTACGTGGATCTTGCAGACTTCTCAGTACATTAGTGAGAGAACCAAATCCCACAACACTATCTACAGATAAGTAGTAATAGCCTTTATTGGGACCAGCCTGCAATTTTCTCACGGGTTTTCCCACACGCAGGTCCTGCTTCTTTAAGAATTGAGCATTACCCGAGACCGCAAATAGCCCCAACATGAGAATTCCCGCTAATAGCGTGAAAATCTTTTTGTTCATAATCATTATCGTTTTAATATTCAAATAGTCGATTATAATTCGATCGAAGGAATCCGGACGGTAGATAGGACTCTACCGTCCGAAAATCTTCATCTATTCTATCTTTTACTTCACGACAGCCTTCACTGCATTCTCACCTTCTACCGACACAATAACGACACCTTGTGGTGCAGAAATCGTCTCGTTATCAGATGCCAATACGGCTTTTGCTACCGTTTGTCCCAAGATATTGCTTACAGTAACAGCCTTACCCGAAGCATTCAGAACAGTTACGTTACCAACACCAGCCGTTACTACTACATTCGTCGTAGATACTTCCTTGTTGGCCAACGGAGCCTTGTCCGTCTTACGGACATTCCAAACTTCGGCCTCAGTAATCGCATCGTAGTACGATCCACGGCTGACAACCGGCACACCATTCTGAATCTTGATCCATGCACCCTGCATCGGAGCAATCATGCGTCCTGCACCACGATTCCAGGTCTCAGACTCGATCAAGAAGTCTTTCTTTGATCCACCACGAGGTTCGATATAGCGGAACGAGAACACTTCGTCTTTATGGAGGTTGTTACCCAAGAATACTTTCTTCACACGCGGTGTATTATTCAGTTTCTTGTAGTTCACATAACGCTGTCCGTTAGCACCTTTCACATAGAACTCTTCAATCGAATGTCCATTAAGAACATACAACGTATCGCCTGCATGGATAGCAGGGGTAAAGGCCAAACGATCCCAGTTAGAAGGCAAGATGTAATCACGATCGCGGATGGCACTCTGCGAACCCAATTGAGGATCAGTGCGTGCAGAATCCGTCTCGTTACGTAAGAATCGGCCATATACATATGGACGGTTCAACTCATCTTCACCACAAACCGGGCAACCCAGCCAACCAAATTCCGGACCTACTACCAGCAAGTACTGCGGTTTGATCAGACCCGTACCACGGTTCACATAAGCAGTATCTACATAAATAGCCCAATCTGTATCAATGTGGCGTTTGAATACCTGATCCTTATCCTTATTCTTGATAGCATCGTCTGCATTCTCTACACCAGCGAAATTGATATTGCTATAGCCTGCCGCATTCTGCTTCTTAGTCGCAGAATATACACTATGAGCATCTTCATACAGGTAGTCATTGGGTTTTGCTGTACGACGGAATGCTACCGTATCAGGATCATCAGTTGCAACGGACCCTTCATCTAAAGAATTAAAGCGACGATACAATGGCTCTGTTTCATGAGTCAAAGCAAACGTTGAAACACGATACGTACCAATCGTCTTTGGCTGTGCAGCTACATACATCGGAGCGTGATCCGTTACACTAGCAGCTACTACGCCAAACGAATTCTGTCTAGTGCTGCCGTGACTCCAGTCATAAGCCTTAATCGTATCTGTAACAGCAAGATTCTTTACATACGTCAGGTAGTGGAAGTTCGAGATATCGATTCGATCTAACAGTGTATAGTAATCCTTCCCATTTGTCTCATACGTAAAGCGCAGATAGAACTTTGCCTTATTCAAACGACGACTATTCGCATTCCTCTCTGGCGTATAACCATAACGTGCATTGTCGTCCATTACAACATAGTTCTCATTCCGCTTAAACTTCCAATAGTCATTCACCTGTAAGTGATAGAACCAGCGTTTCAACGGAGCAATATAGTCGTCGCTACTTGTGTTGCTGAAGTTCGCCAATAAACCATCATTCCAGCCAATACCATATTTCTCGACACCATAGGCCTCTCTACGCAAAGTGTCGGGGACAACAAGTTGGAAGTATGTTCTATCATCCTTCAAAATATATAATCCCGTATCCGTACTCGAAGCATTGTCACGGAAGCCCATATAGTGATTACCATCACTCAACTTATTCAAGTAATTGAAGGCATAAGCGAACCAATTCAATGAGTCAGTTGCTTCCTTAATAGCAGCAGCCTCATCGGGATTCTTACTAAAGAACTTATATCCCAAGTAAGGATCATTACGATATGGCTTCGGAACTACAGTAAAACCAGCCAGATTCACATAGTTTCTACCCATAATCGGGCTATAGTCACGTCCTAATCCGTTTTCGTCAATACGATGCCATACACCCTTAAACAGATGGTAGTCATTATATACTTGAACAAACTCGATGCGGATATTATTGAATTCACGGTTCGTCAGATGAATCTTCGATATACCCGATCCATCATTCACCTTCGTCACAAACCACTGATCGGACGGTGTACGATTTGCATTTTCAATATCTTCAAGACGCATCCACTGTGGTGTGAGATCACCTGCATACATCGGAACCACTAAGTAGCGACCCTCACGATCCCTTACCGTATACAAGTTCGAAGGAACAGTTGTCCGATCCGTATCATATACCACGCAATTATTAATATTGAAATGAATGCGTGTATTAGCCGGTGCATTGGCTACTGTTAGTATACGACCAGCCGTAGCATTTAGATCCTGTACACGAAGAATCAAATAATTCAAAATATCATTGTTGTATAAGTCCTCATTAAGAGAGTATGAACCCGGATCTTTCTGAGTACCATAACTTACATGATTCTTATACCCCTTCACATTGACAATCAAGCTGTCCTCTGAAGGATAGTAAACCAAGCGCCATTTACTCTGATCCTCATTAGTAGCACCTGTCGTTTCAATCTTTGGATAACGAATACCCAAGTCACTATTGTAGTCCGACGTGGACATAGTTATATACTGACCTCCGGTGGTATTCAAGTAAAGATAATGATTATCCTTCCCACGGGTAGATGACTGAACGTCCGTAGCCTTCAGTAATTGAGCAAAAGCATTCGTCTGTCCTGATGTTACATCTGGAGAGAAGAACAGCTGAACCGGGCCTTCCGTCGGATTTTGATGCATCTTCGTATTGAAATCGTGAGCAGTCAACACTCTCGGAGATGCATTGACCAATCTGAAGCGGACCAATTCCTTTTTGTAAAAGCTTGAAGTATCAGCGAACTCATTCTTATGAGCTACAACTAGACGAATTTTACCCTGCGAGGTACCCGCAGAAGGAACTGCAAACGTCAGATAATAATCTTGTTTTACTTCAATTGCCAAATATTGATCTTTCTCCAATTCTGCAGACCCGTGTGCTCCATTATATGTACGTGAAAATTTCCATTTAGACAAGTTACCACCTACCAACGGAGCTGACGTCTGACCCGCAATCAGATCAATGCCATAACCTGGAACCAATCGTGCCCACCAATCGTGGTAGATTTCAGTTCGTGTACTCGTCGTACCCGTATCAGTAAACAAATGAGGCTGATAGTCGAATGCCAGCTCCGTCCCATACTCTTTGTTTATAAAGGTAAAGGCGGGAACTTTTCCTGCATTCTCTGGTCTACCAACATTGACGCACCACAAGGAGGAACGCAATTTGAAAAATGCAGAATCTGGATCTCCATCCTTATTCCACACATAAGCACTATCAGCAAAGTCCAAACGACCCTCCTGATCCATCATCAAAACGCTATCCTTAATAGCCCTCTGACCGATGAACGACACCTGAAGGTGGTAAGCACCCTTTCCTGTGCCATCGGGTAGATACTTTACAGAATCCCCCCATGCAGGCCTAGCACTTGCCCATACTGCTCCTAAGAGTAGCATGAACGAAGCTGCCAACAAAGTAAATACTTTTTTGTTCATAATCAATTAGTTAAATATTAATACTCGTAAAATCTCTTCTTTCGCCTCATCCTTCGCCTCTGCAACCAACGATCGCTGCATTAGCTCCACACGAGTCAATCGCCGCAACAAAAATACAGATTTGCCCTATTCTCACAATCCATCCCTCTCTTTTTTCTGATCCACTCTTCTAATTCTTATCCAAAAGGCAAAGCGCTCCAACAAAACAGTAAAATCCAAGAACAAACAGCGCTATGCTCATCTTTCACTCTCGAACCTTAATCCCTCTCTGGAACACACTTGCATCTATTCGGTATTCTATTACACATAGACAATCTACAAGGCTACTTTTTCATCCTAGCATTCTATTCCGCACCACTTCTTACGTAAAATCGATCTCCTTCTATCGAAGCTTAAGGACTTCTACGTAACTTGACTTATTCCGCATAGAGGTGTTCTGCATGTTTCTTTTACAAGAAAGGGCATACGCCTATATATATACGTATACCCTTCACATCCTTATTATATTTCTCATTTGAGCCGAAACCCGGACTCGAACCGGGGACCTATTCATTACGAATGAATTGCTCTACCAACTGAGCCATTTCGGCAATTTACGACTATGATCTCATCAAATCCAACAATCGTTCTTCTTATCGGGGACAAAGATAGAGCTTTATTCCATATCTGGAAATAGTTTCCGATAAAAATCATCCAGTTCTTTTTCTAAGCCCTCCATCAAGCATTCCTCTCCTTTTTCTGACTGCTCTTTCTGTCCAAACAACACTTCTGATTCTTTAAACTCATCATCTACTAGACTAATAAAGAACGGCTTTGAACACTTTGGATGATTAAAGACGCCTTTTGCTGCCACACGAGCTATTGCCGAACGAATCATCGCAAGTTTTCGCTGCAGAAAAACGGCTCCCTTATTGCGCGGATCAGCCCAATCGAAGATGACCTTCTTCTTCAATAAGTGCTCAAGCTCATCAAAAATCTGGATCTCACCTGCGTCAGCATCCAATTGTACATACAAACGACTGATCGTCTGTATTGCTCCATCTTTTGTTACCCGATCTATCGCGGATAAAAATATGGACTCTATTATTCCCTGAATCTTTGGATTCTCTTTCACGTATTCTTCTGTTTGTCGGCGGGCAAAGATAGAAGGGTTGACCGGAGATCCTAAAAACAAGTGTCTATTTCTTTGTGTCCTGTTGCCCACTCCGAATTCACATCTATACAAAGCCACATCGTGGAACATAGCAGAACTCACTTCTCTATATCTCTCAGTTCTTTGTCAGAGCGAAGACGCTGCTTCATGGCTTCCATGTAGCGTCGCTGGCGATTGAGTGTGGTGGAGTCTACCACCGAGGCATACTCGAGATAGTGGGTGTAGGAACGTTCGGCCCAGTCGGAGGCTATTGATAGATTGCCACATAGCTCCTCGCTAACAGCAATGTTGGAGGCTAAACGTGCCTTGACTTTCCAGTTTCGAGCTTGGTCGTAGAGGCGATGCCAGATTACGGCGGCCTCCTTCCATTTCTCGGCAGCGGCATAGGCGCTGGCCTCTTTCCATGCGGATGAAGAGGAGGTATAGTACCAACGAACATTCGGTTCCCAATGTGGAACAAAGCGCGAAGAGGATTTGTCAGCCATGTAGAGTGAAACTTCACGTAATACGGTACGCATGGCCTGACTAATGGCTTCGGGACTATCGATGGTACCCTCAAACGCAGCGCGGAGCGTGTCGGATAGGTGGACGGTATGGGCCATCGTTAGGGTATCGGATGGGATAGATAGACGGATGAGACCAGACACTTCGACCCGTAACGGGTCGTGGGTGAGGAAGTAGAGCGGGTCGACGTCCCCTTTGATGCTGAACTGTAGGCGATCGAGCGAGATGACGGCGTCTACACCCTCGTCCGCACATAGTTGTCGGACTTCGGAGGCTGATAGCGGTTGATCGGAGAGGTGGGAGGGGCGATAAGCTCTGTCGTAGAGGCGAACATCGTCGTAATGGTGTGCATCGGCGATGCGTTCGCCCAAGGTGTGGCAGTAGTAAAACGCCATGCTGTCAGTCGTCACTTCCTTCACCTCCAGTGGGATCTTCCCCAGCGTCAACGCACAAGGGGCGGCAGATGGCATTGCAGCGTTATCCACAATCAGCACTCGACGGACTGAGTGCGGAACATGCAGCTCGGAAGGCTCCAAAGTGTCGATCCCAATGAAGCGGATGGTACTGCATGAGGCAAGTAACAGTAAGAGGCTGAGGCATACGTATATGCCCCAACCTCTTCTTTTATCGGTTTGTGTCATTTCTCTACTTCGATAAGTCACGCATTGTCTTTCAGCTTAGCCACGTTTTCTCGCAGGAGCGCGAGTTTACTCTCGGCATCGGCACGCTTCTTTCGCTCGACAGCCACGACTTCGGGCTTGGCGTTGGCGACAAACTTTTCATTGCCGAGCTTCTTCATCACCGAACGAAGGAAGCCCTCGAGGTAGTCAATCTCAGCTTCCATCTTCTGGATCTCTTCAGCCACATCGATGGTGTTGCCCAGCGGTACAGCATACTCTGTCGTGCCGACCATAAACGAGGCGGCAGTGGCATCTTTCGGTGCTCGCACGATCGTATCGACGTTGCACATCTTCATAATGACCGGATTATACGCCTCGTTATGATCACCCGTAACGACCTGCAACGTGAGCGACTCCTTGTTCGGGATGTTGCGCTCGAGTCGGATGGAGCGGACACCGGCCACAATGCTCTTCACCACCTCGAAATCGGCTGTCAGGAGGTCGTTCGTTTGCTCCGGGCGAGGCTGCTGAGTGACCATAATGCTCTCACCCGGCTGACGGTCGGCCAATGCCTGCCATACTTCCTCCGTGATGAAGGGCATAAACGGATGAAGGGTCAGCATGAGTTTCTCAAACAGCGAGATCGTGGAACGATATGTTTTTGCATCGATGGGCTGACCGTAAGCAGGCTTAACAGCCTCGAGATACCACGCAGAGAACTCATCACGAAAGAGTTTGTAAGCCGTCATCAACGCTTCGGAGATACGGTATCTCGAGAAATCGTCCTCAAGTTCCACGATCGTCGCACAGAACTTCGCCTCCATCCAATCGATCGCAATTCTTGCCGCATCGGGCTGTTCTGCCGCATCGGAGACCTCCCAACTCTTCACTAAACGGAGTGCGTTCCAGATCTTGTTGTTGAAGTTACGCCCTTGTTCGCACAACGACTCGTCGAAGAGGATGTCGTTACCCGCCGGAGCAGCCAGCATGATACCCATGCGCACCCCATCGGCACCGTATTGGTCGATAAGGGCGAGCGGATCGGGCGAGTTGCCGAGCGACTTCGACATCTTCCGCCCGAGCTTGTCGCGCACGATGCCGGTAAAGTAGACGCTACGGAAGGGCTTATCCCCCTCATACTCATAGCCGGCCATGATCATGCGTGCCACCCAGAAGAAGATGATATCCGGACCAGTGACAAGGTCGGCCGTGGGGTAGTAATAACGCATTTCGTCGTTGCCGGGATGGTTAATTCCGTCGAAGAGGGCGATGGGCCAAAGCCAAGACGAGAACCAAGTGTCGAGGCAATCCTCATCCTGCCGAAGCGTGAACGGGCGACCCTTCAGCATGGGGTGCTCAGCGGCCTGCGCGCGCGCTTCCTCCTCGGTCTCGGCCACGAGGATAACGACCGGCGCCACATTGCCCGACGCCTCCCCATCAGTCGGCGAGGCATAGTAAGCCGGGATGCGATGGCCCCACCAGAGTTGGCGACTGATGCACCAATCCTTCACGTTCTCCATCCAGTGGCGGTAGGTGTTCTTGAACTTCGGCGGGTAGAAACGGATCTCGTCGTTCATCACCGCATCGAGTGCCGGCTTGGCTAGGCCCTCCATTTTCAGGAACCATTGCATGGAGAGCTTCGGCTCGATGGGCACATTGGTACGCTCGGAGAAGCCCACCTTGTTCGTGTAATCCTCTGTTTTTTCGAGCAGTCCGGCGGCATCAAGGTCGCGGACGATCTGCTCGCGGACGGCGAAGCGATCCATGCCGACGTAGAGCTCGCCCGCCGGAGCGATGGTGCCATTGTCGTTAAAGATGTCGATGGAGGGGAGGTTGTATTTCTCGCCCAGCATGTAGTCGTTTACGTCGTGCGCGGGGGTGACCTTGAGGCAGCCGGTGCCGAACTCAATGTCAACGTAGTCGTCCTCGATGACGGGGATCTCGCGCCCCACGAGCGGGACAATGACGCGCCGTCCACGGAGGTGTTGGTTCTTCGGATCGTTCGGATTGATACACATGGCCGTGTCGCCCATGATCGTTTCGGGTCGGGTCGTAGCCACGATGGCATACCCGTCTTCGCCGACGATGCGATAGCGCAGGTAGTAGAGTTTGCCCTGTTGCTCCTTATAAATCACCTCCTCGTCGCTGAGGGCGGTGAGGGCGGCGGGATCCCAATTGACCATGCGAACGCCGCGATAGATCAGTCCCTTACGGTACAGATCGCAGAAGACGCGGATGACGCTCCGGGAGCGGATGTCGTCCATAGTGAAGGCCGTGCGATCCCAGTCGCAGGAGGCGCCAAGGCGTCGGAGTTGCTTGAGGATGATGCCGCCGTGCTCCTCTTTCCACTCCCAAGCGTGGCGCAGAAACTCCTCGCGGGTGAGGTCTGACTTGCGGATGCCGCGCTCAGCCAGTCGTGCCACCACCTTGGCCTCGGTGGCGATGGAGGCGTGATCCGTGCCCGGCACCCAGCAGGCATTGCGGCCCGTCATGCGTGCGCGGCGCACAAGGATGTCTTGAATCGTGTTGTTGAGCATGTGCCCCATGTGGAGCACGCCGGTGACGTTGGGCGGCGGGATGACCACCGTGTACGGCTCGCGCTCGTCCGGGAGGGAGCGAAAGAAACCGTTGTCCAACCAGTATTGATACCATTTTCCCTCGACCGATGAGGGATCGTATTTCGATGCTAATGCCATGTTCCTATGATTTTTAATTGCAGCGCGCAAAAGTAAGCAGCAGCGGTGAACGTTTAGAGGCGACAACAACGCCAACTAAGGATCAATGGAGGCGTTTCTTTGAGTAATTTTTACCGATGACTAG
>ERZ773087.947-NODE-947-length-20133-cov-4.319155_pt1 | contig 20133 bp, 14 predicted proteins | sample MGYA00511375_ERZ773087 | MGnify/ENA primary metagenome ERZ773087 (study PRJEB29015, sample SAMEA2737995) | human oral metagenome | biome: human oral; feature: human-associated habitat; material: dental | place: China | collected 2063 ...
CCAAGAGTTTGCCAGCCACTTCTACTATCAAAGTCATAATGTGCAGGATACCGAGCACTACATTGAGCTGCGCAAGCTTCAAAACCATCTCAATGAGCAATACCAAGCCGAGCACAATAAACTCTTCTTCCTATCCATGGCTCCGCAATTTTTCGGCACCATTGCCAAACACCTCAAGTCTGAAAACATTGTAGATGGCAAAGGATTTGAACGTCTGATTGTCGAAAAACCATTCGGAACAGACTTGGCAACTGCCAGCCAACTTAACGAAGAACTCTTGGCTGCCTTTGATGAAGAGCAGATTTTCCGTATTGACCATTATCTAGGTAAGGAAATGATTCAGAGCATCTTCGCTATCCGCTTTGCTAATCTTCTCTTTGAAAACATCTGGAATCGTGACTACATTGACAATGTCCAGATTACCTTTGCAGAAAAGCTTGGTGTCGAAGAACGCGGCGGTTACTATGACCAGTCCGGTGCTCTGCGCGATATGGTACAGAATCATACCTTGCAGCTCCTGTCACTCTTAGCTATGGACAAGCCGAAAAGCTTCAGCAAAGAGGACATTCGGGCAGAGAAAGTCAAAGTTTTTGAGCGCTTGGTAAAGCCGAATAAAGAAGACTTAAAACGCTTCTTTATCCGCGGTCAGTATAAGTCTGGCACAGTCAAAGGCAAGAAATACATCTCCTACCGGAGCGAGCCTAATGTCAATCCCGACTCCATGACAGAGACCTTTGCTTCAGGAGCTTTCTTCGTAAATAGCGAGCGTTTTCGTGATGTTCCATTTTTCTTCCGGACTGGTAAACGTCTCACTGAAAAAGGCACTCTTGTTAATATTGTCTTCAAGCAGATGGAGTCTATCTTTGGTGAGGAATTAGCACCAAATGTTCTGACCATTCATATCCAGCCGACTGAGGGCTTCTCTCTCAGCATGAATGGCAAAGAGGTTGGCGAGCGCTTCAGCTTAGCTCCTCTCTCTCTGGACTATCGAACAGACGCAACAGCTAGCGGTGCTTCCCCTGATCCTTACGAAAAATTAATCTTTGACGTCCTCAACAATGACTCAACCAACTTCAGCCACTGGGATGAAGTCCGCTCCAGTTGGGAGCTGATAGATCAGATTGAAGAGCTCTGGCATAGCAATGAAGTGCCACTCCATGAGTATCCTGTCGGTTCTATGGGACCAGATGCTTCCTTTGAACTCCTTAGAGAGTTTGGAGCTGACTGGCAGTGGTATCCAAAAAAATAAGATTTAAAAAATATTCATAAAAAAGCCAGTACGTGTACTGGCTTTTTTGCTTTATACTAAACCTTCAAGCAGGCCTTTCATAAAGTTCTCTGAGTTGAACTCACCGATATCATCAATCTTTTCTCCAAAGCCAATCAGCTTGACCGGAATATCCAATTCCTGACGAATAGCTAACACAACCCCGCCTCGAGCTGTTCCATCAATCTTCGTCAGTACAATTCCTGTGACTGGGGTGATTTTAGAAAATTCCTTGGCCTGAACCAGAGCATTCTGACCAGTTGAAGCATCGAGAGCTAGGAAAGTCTCATGCGGTGCTTCTGGATCCACCCGTTTAATAATACGGCCAATTTTCTCCAGCTCAGCCATAAGGTTATCCTTATTTTGCAGGCGACCAGCCGTGTCAATCATAAGAACATCAACCTGCTCCGCCTGAGCACGCTCCATTCCGTCATATACGACACTGGCAGGATCGCTCTTCTCAGGTCCCGTCACTACAGGAACATCTACGCGCCGACCCCATTCAGCCAGCTGAGCTACTGCTCCAGCTCGGAATGTATCTGCAGCTACCAACATGACTTTCTTGCCTTGTTGTTTGTACTTATAGGCTAATTTACCGATAGAGGTCGTTTTACCGACTCCGTTGACCCCAACAAAGAGCATGACAGTCAGACCGTTTTGGAAATTGATTTTTTCATTAAAGCGGCCATCTTTCTCATAAATGTCCACCAATTTTTCAATAATCAGCTGGCGCAGAGCAGCTGGTTTTTTAGCATTTTCCAGACGGGCTTCATAGCGTAGTTCCTCAGTCAGACTGGAAGCTACTTGAACCCCTACATCACTAGTGATGAGCAGCTCTTCCAAGTCTTCGAAGAACTCTTCATCTACTGATCGGAAATTAGCAAAGAAGGCATTGAGTCGTGCTCCAAATCCTGTCCGAGTCTTCTTTAGGCTGCGGTCATATTTTTCCTGAGTGGATTCCTCTTGAGGAAGTTCAACAGGCTCTTCTGTAACGGCTGCTTCCGATTCTTCAGCAACATCAGCTTCTTGGTTGACCTGTTCTGATTCTGTTAGTGGAACATCTTCTGTTTCTGGTTCAATCTCATTATTTGAGTCAGTTGTCATCTCGTCATAAGAAGCTGCTTCATGCTCAGTATGAGATGATGCTTCATCCGAAAGATCCGCTTGTTCAACAAGTTCTTCTACCGTTTCGTCACTGCTTTCAGTCTGGTGCTCTTCTAGAGTTTCTTCAGTCTGAGTTGCTCCTTGAGCCACTTCTTGATTTTCTGCAATAGTTTCTCTGTCATGCTCTGGCTCCTTGCTTTCTTCTTGGATAGTTTGAGATGCAAGCTCTTCTGTCACTAACTGCTCTTCAACATCAGCCAAACTATCTTTTGTATCCGAAATTTGGTCATCAAGTTGCTGATCGTCCTGATAGGACCGAACAGCTTCCGCTTCAAGATTTTCTCCTGTTTCTGGAACAGGCGCTGTTTCTTCTTCAAGCTCGCCAATGTTTTCCAATGCTTCCTTGACAACTTCTTCAATCGGTGGTTCTTGTTTTTTTCGGCCGAAAAGGCGGTCAAATAATCCCATCGGCTAATCCTCCTTTAGTACATATTCTTCAATTGCCCAAGCCACTGCATCCTCATCATTGGTCATAGGTGTCACCACATTGGCTGCTTCTTTGACGATGGCTACTGCATTCCGCATGGCCACTCCCAAACCAGCCCACTCAATCATAGAAAGATCGTTGGCTTCATCACCACAGGCCATGACCTGACTTCTCTCAATGCCTAAATGGGCAATCAGTTTCTCCAGACCATTGGCCTTATGGACATTTTTAGGGGACCACTCCAGCAGCATTTCTCTAGATTTGAAAATCTCATAGCGCTCAAATAATTCTGGAGAGATTTGCTCAATAGCCGCATCCAGTGGTTCTTGAGCATAAGCGGTGACACATTTATTATAAGTCTGCTGGCTGGATAAGTCGCTGAAATCAACAGACTCAAAGGTCAGAGCAGGATTGAACTGGGCATAAAGCGAGTCTTGATCGGACTGAATCTGATAGACAAGTCCTTCGCAGATAGCATCAAGAGGGATGTGGAGTTTATCCGTCTCCTCGTAAATCCGCGCTACATCATCATAAGAAAAGACTGTTTTATCAAGGATTTCTCCAGTGTTGCGCTGAACAAGACCACCATTAAAAGTAATGGTGTACTCATCCTCTCGACCGTCTGTTCCCAGCTCATGCAGGAAAAAGTCCATGGCCTTAAGGGGGCGGCCAGTAGTCAGAACTACCTTAACTCCCTTATCCTGAGCTGCTTTTAAAGCTGCTAAATTGCGCTCAGAAATCTTCTTGTCTGAAGTCAGAAGAGTTCCATCCAAGTCCAGAGCAATTAGTTTTATATCTGCCATTATAATCCCTCCATATAAGTGATAACTGACTGAGCATCATGGTGACCGATGACTTCTTTGGCGACTTCTAAAATCTCAGGGCGAGCATTTTCAGTCGCAATCGGATAGCCAGCCACCTGCATCATGTGCAAATCATTGAGATTATCGCCAAAAACCATAACCTGAGAAAGATCTATGTCTAGCTTCTTGGCCAGCTCGACAATGGCAACCCCCTTATCCACATAGTCCAGAACAATGTCAATGGACTTATAGCCAGTTGTCATAGCCTTGACTCCATCGATATTCTCATTGACCCAAGCTTCACCAGCTGCGACTTGGTCCTCAGCAAAATTGGTCGTAAACTTGAAAATATCATCGTCAATATCAGCCAAGCTAGCCACTTTTTGAATATTTTCATTATAATGAGCACTGAAAGAAAGGTAAGTCGGATCCACCGTCTCCAAGACATAGCAAGCGCGTTTGCCTGTCAAAAGCAGCTCGTTGACATTGACATAGGGAGATTCCTGTAGCTTATCAAAAACCTTGAGATAAAAATCCCGTGGCATGGTTGCTTCATAGAGATCCTCGCCATGAAACTCAACTAAACTACCGTTTTCAGCAATAAAAATAATCTCATTGCGCACTTCCTCAAACAGCTTCTCCAACGACAAGAGGCCCCGTCCGCTGGCTACGGCAAAATACATGCCTTTTTCTTTGAAGCGAGCCAAAACTTGCTTGAGACGGTTCATATCAAACTGACCTTTACTGTCCAAAAATGTACCGTCCATATCCGTTGCTACTAATTTTATACTCATGTTACATGCTTTCTAAATCTTTTAACTTGACCGAGACAATCTTGGAAACCCCAGACTCCTGCATGGTAACTCCATAAATAGAGTCTGCGGCTGACATGGTTCCCTTACGGTGAGTGACCACGATGAACTGGCTGTCCTTGTCAAAGCGATTGAGGTAATCCCCAAAGCGTTTAACATTGGCCTCGTCCAGCGCTGCTTCCACCTCGTCCAAGATGACAAAAGGAATGGTCTTAACGCGGATGATAGAGAAGAGCAGAGCTAAAGCTGACAGGGCCTTCTCGCCACCGCTCATCAGATTAAGCGACTGGATCTTCTTGCCAGGTGGCTGCACGGAGATTTCTACACCTGCCGTCAGCAAGTCTCCCTCCGTCAATATCAGGTCTGCCGAACCACCGCCAAACATCTGACGGAAAGTCACCTTGAAGCTTTCACGAATAGCTTCAAAGGTTGATTTAAAGCGTTCCTTGACTTCGTCATTCATCTCTTCAATCGTCTCTAAGAGCAGATTTTTGGCTGATAGGACATCGTCTCGCTGCTCGTTGAGGAAGTTCAAACGGTTGCTGACTTCTTCAAACTGCTCGACTGCTTCCAGATTGACTGGACCTAAAGCTCGAATGGCTTTTTCCAGATCCTTCACCTGGCTTTCAGCAGCTGGCAAACTTTCTAAAGGACGAGCCTGACTGCTTGCTTCTTCGAAACTCATCTGATAGTCATCTGTCAGATTGCTTGCCAGACGGCGCATGACATCCATGAGCTTATCCTTTTCTGCCTCTGCCTTGGCTTGCCGACGAATCAATTCTTCATTTTGATGGCGGGCTTGCTCCAAACGGCTGGCGATATCATCAGATTGACCTTCTAAATCTTCAAGCTCAAATTTCAGGCGAATCAGTCTTTGATCCAGCTCAGTCTTTTCTTGCTTGGCAGTCTCTAATTGCTCTTCCAGAATCGTAATATCCACCTTCTGCAGGCTGGTCTGTTCCTTTTGCTCCATCAAAAGCTCCAAGGTCGCCTGCTCTTTTGCAAGGCTGGCTTTTTCCTCGGACAGACGCTCCAAGTCATTCTTTTCAAAGCGTTGGTTGGAGGTCAGCTCTGTTCGCTGGAGCTTGAGTTCAGCTAGGCGAGAGGAAAGCTTGTCGAAACGAGCCTGAACTGCATCTTTGTTCGACTTAACCTGCTCTATTTCTGCAGTGATGTCCGTTTTTTCTTGCTCAATTTCGGTCAAGCGGGTCTGCAGTCGGTCTTTCTCTTCTGAAATATCCAGAGCAGACTGACCAGCCAACTCCTGCTCCTGTAGATTTTTCAGACCAATGAGTTCTTCTACACGCTTGGCTAACTGTTCATAGGCTAGATTAGCCTTTTGCTCAGCCAAGCGAGCCTGCTCACCGTCTGTCTTGATTTGTTCCAATACCTGCTTAGCCTGACTGAGCTGGTTTTGCAGAATTTGCACTGCATCTTCCTGCTCTTTCAAGCTGACATTTTTCTGCTTAATCTCCTCAAGCAAAGCATCTAGCTCCGGCTTGATAAAGATAGTATTGTTATTGCGGTTGGCACCACCAGCATAAGAACCGCCAGTCCGAAGCTCTGTTCCATCCAAAGTCACCATACGAACCTGATAGCGTACTTGGCGCGCTGCTGCTCGGGCATGCTCCACTGTATCAAAAATAGCGGTCGTTCCCAGCAGATTTTGAAAAATGCTGTCTAACGATGACTCATAGATGACCAAGGAAGAAGCCAGTCCCAGAAAACCAGCACTTTTTTCAATCGTAGCACGGTTATGGTCAGGCAGCTGACGCGGCTTGATGGTTGTTAAAGGCAGGAAGGTTGCCCGGCCAGCCCGATTTTTCTTCAGAAATTCGATAGCCCGAGTCGCAGCCGCCTCATCTTCTACGATGATATTCTGACTGCTGGCTCCCAAGGCAATTTCCAGCGCTGTCTGATAGTGGGGGTCGAAGCTGAGTTTTTCGCTAACTGCTCCTACAATGCCCCCCAGACGGTCAGTTTCCTGCAGCACACTCTTGACTCCAGCATAGAAATTACTGTGATTTTTGAGAATGGCTTCCAAACTATTGGAACGTGCCTGCTTGTTTTTGATGTCGTCCAAAAGCTCAAACATCTTAGTCTGCTGATGTTTATAATCTGCCTCTAGCTTCTCTACTAACTGGATCTGACTTTGGTAGTCAGCCAGTAGGCCCTTGAGAGCTTGGCGAGCAATTTCCAACTCCTCCAAACCAGCCTGCTCCTGAGTCTGGCTAGCTTCCAAATCTGCTTGCAATTTAGCATAGTCTGCCTTCTTGCTCTCAGCCAATTTAAGCTCGCTAGCCAGCTGGCTCTCCAGAGAAGTCAAGTCATTAGAAAGATTTGCCTCTTCCTGCATGAGCTTGACATACTGCTCACGCAGATGCTCAATCAGCTGGTCTGGATCATCTGAAAAGTCTGCTAATTCTGCTTCCAAAGCAGCGATAGACTGCTCATTGTCACTCAGTTTGGCAGCTATTTGGCTCAATTCAGCCTGCTTGTCTTCTATGTTGCTTTCTATCTGAGCCAGTTTTTCTGACAAAGCGGCGAAACGTTCTTCATTTTCCCGGCGGCTCGTCGCTGCCTGGCTGGACTCCAACTTAGAAAGATCAATCTGGCGCTCCAAATCACTGATTAAGCGGGTCAATTCCAGCAAACTAGCCTGATCATCAGACAAAGTTTGATTGAGCTCATGTCGCTTGGCCTTCAAGGTTTGATTTTCAACTTCCAGCTCATCGCGCTTGCTGTAGTATGCTGCTAGCTCCTGCTGGATATTTGTTAAATCTTCCTCAGCCTTGGTCAGCCTTTCCTTGTTAGCTGTCAGCTGAGCAACCAAGACATCCAGGTAAAGCTCCCGACGCTGGCCATCCAGACTCAAGAAGCGCTTAGCAGTTTCAGCCTGCTTCTCCAAGGGCTTGACCTGGCTCTCCAGCTCGTAGATAATGTCTTCCAGACGGTCCAGATTATCCTGAGTCTGACTAAGCTTGCTTTCCGTTTCCTTACGGCGTGTCTTATACTTAAGCACTCCAGCCGCTTCTTCAAAAATTGCTCGGCGTTCCTCCGGCTTGCTGTTAAAGATTTCTTCAACCTTCCCTTGGGAAATAATGGAGAAGGAATCTCGTCCCAGTCCAGTATCCATGAAGAGATCATGGACATCGCGCAGACGGACTTTTTTGCCGTCAATCTTATACTCACTGTCACCGCTACGGTAAATGTGACGCTCCACCCGAATCTCATTGGCAGCATCCTTGATAAATTGGTCACTGTTGTCCAGAACCACTACCACTGATGCATAATTAAGTGGCTTGCGGGTTTCTGTTCCCGCAAAAATCACATCGGGCATCTTTCCGCCCCGCAGACTTTTCACACTGGACTCTCCCAAGGCCCAGCGCAGGCTCTCCGTAATATTGGACTTGCCGGAGCCATTTGGCCCAACAACCGCTGTCACTCCCTGATCAAAGACAACTTTAGTCTTATCAGCAAATGACTTGAAGCCCTGAATTTCAATTTCCTTTAAAAACATGAAGAACTTTCCTTTTCAAATGCGTTTTTAGCAGCTTCCTGCTCGGCCAGCTTTTTAGAACGCCCCTGGCCTTGACCGGACTTACGACCATTGATGAGAACGGCCACCTCGAAATTTTTGGCATGAGCCGGCCCTGTTTCAGAGACGACCTGATAGGCAATTTCCACATCACCATTAATCTGCAGCAACTCTTGCAGCTTGGTCTTATAGTCCGTCACCCGCTCAAAATCTCCCGCTTCCACCTTGGGAATCATGACTTGATAGAGAAAGCTTTTGACTGCTTCCACACCCTTATCCAAGAGCAAAGCGCCTAAAAAGGCCTCGAACAAATCACCTAAAATCGTATCACGATTCCGGCCGCCAGACTTCTCCTCACCGCGTCCCAGCTTGATAAACTGATCAAACTGACAATCACGGGCAAAGCCTGCCAAGCTCTCTTCCCGAACAATCATGGAGCGCAGCTTGGATAGGTCGCCCTCTGGTCTCTTAGGATACTTGGTATAAAGATACTCCGAAATAATCAGTTGTAGAACAGCGTCTCCTAAAAATTCCAAGCGCTCATTGTGTGAAATTTTTAAGAGGCGGTGCTCATTGGCATAGCTCGTATGGGTAAAAGCCGTTTCCAACAAGGTCTCATCAGAGAAAACCAAGTCAAACTGCTCCAGCAATGCTTTTTTCAAATTTTCCATTACTATTTTACATCATGCTGACTTCAGTCAGATAAACAGCATGATACCTTTTCCTTTCCAAAGATATACAGTCTCTATTATAACAAAAAACAGGCGCAAACGCACCTGCTGACAGTGATTTCTATTCCTTATCCGGAATTACTTTAAACAAATAATAGGTGATAAAAACGGTCAGACCCAACAGTCCAATCTTAACCCAAATAATAGGTGCTAGAAAAATGGAAATCCCCATCAAGATATAGATGGAAACGATAATCTTTTTCTTACGTTCCTTGGCAATCGTTCCTGTCTCTCGAAAATCTGCCACATAGGTCTGGTACATCTTTGTATGATAAAGCCACTTCTCAAAGCGCTTGGAACTGCGCGAAAAGCAGGCAATGGACAAGAGAAGAAATGGTGTCGTCGGCAGGAGAGGCAGAAAAATCCCCAAAACTCCTAACCCTAAAGATAATAGACCTACCACAAAGTAAATTGGCCGCATACAAGCTCCTTTACAAAATAAAACCGTTGCTTTTTAAATATTTAATGGATACCGCACTAGAGCAAGAAAACCAAATTTTTCGGTCTGGTGTTTAAATACTCGTCAAAGGTGTTGCGGTATCAGGCGAGGTATCATAGACCTGGAAGTCGTGGCCGACTGCCATATCGGCTTGAGCCAGTTGATTGACCATGGTCATATGAGCCAATTCCTTGATATTATTTTCCTTACTGAGATGTCCCAGATAGATTCGCTTGGTGCGATTGCCCAGAGTCCGAATCATGGTCTCTGCTCCATCTTCATTGGACAGGTGGCCCATATCCGACAAAATCCGTTGCTTGAGACTCCAAGGGTAAGCACCGCTGCGAAGAATTTCAATATCATGGTTGCTCTCAATCAGGTACCCGTCGGCATTTTCGATAATCCCAGCCATCCGGTCACTGACATAGCCCGTATCCGTCAGCATGACAAAGCTTTTGTCATCTTTCATGAAGCGGTAAAACTGTGGACAGGCTGCGTCATGGCTGACACCAAAGCTCTCCACATCCAAGTCTCCAAAGGTCTTGGTCTTGCCCAATTCAAAGATATGCTTTTGACTAGCATCCAGCTTGCCCAAGTCCTTTTCCATAGCCTTCCAAGTGGCCTCATTAGCATAAATATCTAAATTATACTTGCGAGCCAATACACCAACACCATGAATGTGGTCCTTATGCTCATGAGTCACTAAAATGGCATCCAAATCCTCAGGCTTGCGGCCAATTTCGCCCAGCAAGCTAGTGATTTTCTTGCCTGATAAGCCAGCGTCAACCAGAATCCGCTTTTGGTCTGTTTCCAGATAGAAACAGTTACCGCTTGATCCTGACGCCAGAATACTGTATTGAAATCCTTTAGTCATGTTTACTTTCTATATATCATCTTCATTATCCCAGTCGTCATCACGGACGCCATCATTCTCATAAGGCAAGACAATGGTAAAGGTCGAGCCCACACCATACTCACTCTTAGCCCAGATAAAGCCCTGATGCTGTTTGATAATTTCCTTGGCAATAGCCAGCCCCAGACCTGTTCCGCCCTGTGCGCGGCTGCGTGCCTTGTCCACTCGATAAAAGCGGTCAAAGATCTTAGGCAGGTCTTGTTTGGGAATCCCCAGTCCCTCATCTGCAATTGAGAGAATCAACTGCTCATCAGTTGTCTTGATGGAAACAGTAATGGTTCCACCATCCGGTGAATACTTGATGGCATTGTTCATGATATTATCAATGACCTGGGTCAACTTATCTGTATCGATCTCCACCCAAATCGGTGTTATCGGATAATCACGGATAATCTCGTATTTCTTGGTCTCGTCTTGATTTTTTATCTTGTCAAAGCGATTGAGGATAAAGGTGATAAAGGCTGTGAAATTCGTCAGCTCCACTTCCAGATGGCTGGTCTCGTTGTCAATACGGGACAGACTAAGCAAGTCCGTCACCATCCGCATCATGCGGTTGGTTTCATTGAGCGATACCTTGACAAAGTCCGGTGCTACTGGCTCAGACAAGGCTCCCTCATCCAGGGCTTCCAGATAGGACTTGACACTGGTCAGCGGAGTCCGCAACTCATGGCTGACGTTGGAGACAAAGAGGCGACGCTCCCGCTCTTCCTTGTCCTGCTCTGTCGTATCATGCAAGACAGCTACCAAACCAGAAATGAAGCCCGACTCCCGCCTTACCAAGGCAAAGCGAACCCGCAAGCTCAAGTACTCACCATTTTCATCCTGAGAGTCAATCGTCAGCTCAGGAACATTGGTAATCAAGTCCCTCAAATCATACTCGTCTGAAATCGAAAGCAGATCCAAAATACTCATATTTTGGACCTCGTCTCTCTTAACTCCCAACTGCTTGGTTGCCATATCGTTGATAGTGATAATCTGCCCCCGGCGGTTGGTCGCAAGCACGCCATCTGTCATATAGGACAGGATACTGGAAAGGCGTTTGGTTTCTTGCTCAAGGTTTTCATGCGTCAGTCGAATGACCTCTGAAAGATCATTGATACTGTTGGTCATATCTGTGATTTCCGGACTCCCTTGCATGTCCAGCACTTCAGAATAGTCACCTGCAATCAAATCTTTAACCTTTTGATTAAGCTGTACAAGCTTTTGGTTATCACGGCGATTTTCCAATAAAAGCAAGGCCACAACTACAATGAAGCCAATAATAATGATTGCAAAGACAAAATCCGCAGAAACCACAAATTGTTTAATTGCTTCAATCATTATTTCTCATATAGTAGCCAACTCCGCGGCGAGTCAAGATATACTCGGGCCGGCTTGGCGTATCTTCAATCTTTTCACGCAGGCGGCGGATAGTCACATCCACTGTACGGACATCACCAAAATAGTCATAGCCCCATACCGTTTCCAGTAAATGCTCACGTGTCATTACCTGGCCGATATGTGTCGCCAAATGGTGAAGCAATTCAAACTCGCGGTGGGTCAGTTCCAGCTCCTTGCCATGCTTCTTAGCTACAAAAGCATCTGGCAAAATCTGCAGTTCCCCAATGGTCAGCTCGTTCGGACCACTTTCTTCTACTTGGTTTTCCACCACAAGGTCTGCCCGACGAAGAAGTGCCTTGACGCGCGCCTGCAGCTCACGATTTGAGAAAGGCTTGGTCACATAGTCATCTGCACCGATTTCAAGACCGATAACCTTGTCAAACTCACTGTCCTTAGCAGACAATACAATAATCGGCACATTACTAGTCTTACGAATAGTCCTAGCAACTTCCAGTCCGTCCACTTCTGGCAGCATCAAATCCAGAATCAAGATGTCTGGCTGTTCTGCCTCAAACATTTCCAAGGCTTCCTTACCATCAAAGGCAGTCAAAACCTCATAGCCTTCCTTGGCCATATTAAACTTAATAATATCTGAGATTGGTTTCTCATCATCTACAACTAATATTTTCTTCATATGTTCACCTTAACATAAGATTGGGATTGAATCAACTCCATGATAGAAAAGTTATGACATAGTCAGCTAAGTCGTCCTGCATCAAAACGTGCAAAAGGCAATCTAGTTTGCCTAGCTAGACTCCCAATCCAATTTTATTTATTTATCTAGTCTTATTATACCAAAGTTTTCTTAAAAAACACTAATTCAAGCCATTTTTATTCCACATTTGTAGAAAATGGACAATTCTCATCTAAAAAATTTTTTTCCTAAATGGAAATACTCATTTTTATTCAATTTGACAGTTTATTTATTCTATGGTAAAATCTATGTCATATTATCTAACACAAAGGAGAAAGATATGGCTTTAGTTGAATTTAAAAATGTCGAAAAGTATTACGGAGATTACCATGCTCTGCGCAATATCAATCTCAGTTTTGAAAAAGGGCAAATAGTTGTACTGCTGGGACCATCCGGCTCAGGAAAATCTACTCTTATCCGTACAATCAACGCTTTAGAAGACATTGACCAGGGAAGCTTAATTGTCAATGGCCACGAGGTCACGAACACTGCTGCCAAAGATTTGGTCAACTTACGCAAAGAAGTCGGAATGGTCTTTCAACATTTTAATCTTTACCCCCACAAAACGGTGTTAGAAAATGTTACCTTGGCGCCTATTAAAGTTCTAGGAATGGATAAACAAGAAGCTAACAAAATCGCTCAAAAATATCTAGAATTTGTCAACATGTGGGACAAGAAAGACTCTTACCCAGGCATGTTATCCGGTGGACAAAAGCAAAGGATTGCCATTGCCCGCGGTTTAGCCATGCATCCTGAGCTCCTGCTCTTTGATGAACCGACTTCTGCCCTGGACCCTGAGACAATCGGGGATGTTCTGGCTGTTATGCAAAAACTAGCCAAAGACGGCATGAATATGATTGTGGTCACACACGAGATGGGATTTGCCCGTGAGGTAGCTGACCGCATTATCTTCATGGCAGACGGTGAGGTGCTAGTAGATACTACTGATGTTGATGCTTTCTTTGACAATCCTACCGAACCTCGTGCTAAGCAGTTTCTCAGTAAAATTATCAACCATGAGAGTGATAACGTGCTTTCTTAAAAAGGAGAAGATCTATGAAACTAAAGAAAATACTCATCAGCCTACTCCTACTCCTTCTGACTCTAGGCTTGATTCACGCTGCTCCTGCACAAGCCGATTCCAGTACCAGCCAACAGGTCAAGGCCATCCAGAAACGCGGAGTCCTTAATGTCGGTGTCAAGCAGGATGTACCTAACTTTGGTTACCTCAATCCTGATAGCAATACTTACAGCGGTCTAGAAATTGATATTGCAAAAAAGATTGCCAAGGAACTAGGCGTCAAAATCAACTACGTCCCAGTTACCGCACAAACACGCGGACCACTTCTGGACAACGGACAAGTTGACATGGTAATTGCGACCTTTACCATCACAGATGAGCGTAAGGAAATCTATAATTTTACAACCCCTTACTACACCGATGCTTCTGGTTTTCTAGTTAATAAATCCAGCAAAATTACAGACGTTAAGGACTTGAATAACAAGACTATCGGTGTCGTCCAGGGCTCTATTACTCAAACCTTGCTGGAAGAAATCGCCCAAGAGAAAAAGCTCAACTTCAAATATGTGGAGTTAGGCTCCTACCCTGAACTTGCTGTTTCCTTGCGGGCTCACCGTATTGATGCCATTTCTGTTGACAAGTCTATCCTGACCGGCTATGTAAGTTCCAAGTCAAACATTCTGGATTACAGCTTCAAAAAAGCCGATTACGGTGTGGTAACAAAAAAATCAAATACTCAATTGAATGACTATGTAGATAGCCTAATCTCTAAATGGAAGGAAAACGGCAGTCTGCAGAAACTTTATGACAAATATGATTTAAAACCATCTGCTTCAACAGATGATTAGAAAGGAGCCCCCATGAGTTTTAGTATTTCTTCTTGGCAGGCCTACTTTGCGGACTTTGGCAAGTTTTTCCAAGGATTCCTCTTTACCTTAGCCATTTCTATAGGTGCTCTGACCTTGGCTCTTCTACTAGGGATTTTCTTCGGAGCTATCAGCACAGGTAAGCATAAAGTTCTACGTGGTCTAGCTCGTGTTTTTGTTGAGTTTTATCAGAATACACCACTCTTAGTGCAATTTGTAATTGTCTTTTACGGTCTTCCGCTAGTCAGCAATTATACCATCATGCCCTCAATCTATTGGACTGCGGTGCTCTGTGTGGGACTGTATCACGGTGCTTATATCGCCGAAGTCATCCGCTCAGGTATCCAGTCCATTCCTCGTGGGCAGACCGAAGCCGCACTATCTCAAGGCTTTACCTATATAGAAACCATGCGATACATCATCCTGCCCCAAGCTTTTCGGATTATCTTGCCACCGCTAATCAATCAGGTCGTCAATCTGATAAAAAACACTTCTACCGTCGCTATTATCTCTGGTATGGATCTGATGTTCGTGACCAAGTCTTGGTCTGCTCTGAACTCCAACTACATCCCAGCCTTTGCCGGAGCAGCTCTACTCTACTTCCTCCTTTGCTTCCCAATCGCTAGCTGGGGACGTAAGGTAGAGGAAGCCAATAAACAAGCTTACAGCATCTAAGGAGGTCTCTATGGAAAATATTTTAAAAGTCTTAACCGCAAACAACCTCCTCTTTATCCTTAAGGGGCTCTGGCTGACTCTGCAAATTTCTTTCATTTCCATTGTCCTATCCACGATTTTTGGAACTATTCTAGCCGTCATGAGAAACGGAAAAAATAAACTGCTCAAGCTAATTGCCAGCATTTATATCGAATTTGTCCGTAATGTACCCAATCTGCTCTGGATTTTCACCATCTTTTTAGTCTTTCAGATTAAGTCAACACCAGCCGGTATCATCAGCTTCACTGTCTTTACTTCTGCTGCTTTGGCAGAAATTATCCGGGGCGGCCTCAATGCCATTGATCCAGGTCAGACTGAAGCTGGCTTATCTCAAGGATTTACTCAGTTTCAGATTTTGCGTTATATCATCCTACCTCAGGCTATTCGAAAAATGCTGCCAGCCATCATTTCTCAGTTTGTAACAGTGATAAAGGATACCAGCCTGCTCTATTCTGTTATTGCGCTCCAGGAACTCTTTGGTTCTGCTCAAATTCTAATGGGACGCTATTTTGAAGCTGAACAGGTCTTTGCACTCTACCTATTAGTAGCAGCCATCTATTTCCTGATTAACTTCGCCATTTCCAGCTTCTCGCGCAAGCTATCCCAACGCTGGGCTCAAGCTGCAGAATAAGTAGCTCAGATACAGATCTACTGTGCAAAAGTTGAGTTTACCAACTCAGCTTTTTTATTTTTAATATTTGTGGTAGAATAATATCAAAGGATAGACAAGGAGAACGATATGAAAAAACTAACATGGCTTTTCATCACTTTCTTAACACTAATCTTTCTCAGCGCCTGCGGTCAGCACACTAGCTTTCAGGGAAAATGGAAGGCTCAGAAAGCAAATGGAGAGGACATTGACATTGTCTTCAATGACAAGACCGGCAAGCTAGGTGATAAAGAATTTCACTATAAGATAGATAAGTCAGGCTATCAAGATAATACTAAATATTACAGTATCACTGTCAGTGACACCTATCACTACACCATCCTTTTCCCAGATGATGATATGAAAATAGCTACTCTTCTAGAACCTGACGACCCGTCTAGCGACCCTCTCTATGGGGAAATGCTCTATGCCATGAACCGAAATGAGTATCCTGATTTTGATGATTATGTGGATAAATACTTGAATTAACAAAGACTTGACATCTTTTTTTAAACTTTACAAAGCCCTGTGACTGCAATCACAGGGCTATTTGAATCTATGAAATTTGTAAAGTTTATTTTTATTTACTCTGTTTTTATTATCTTGAATAATAGATTTTATATTTTCGAATAATTTTTTAAAATTTTGAAAAGAAAAATCTTGATAATTATACATTATATGCTTCGAGAGATGGTTCTTACCGTAATTTTTTTCCTCAACAAAATCCTTTTCAGAAGAATTAAATTCTTTTCTTAGTATTCTATCTACTTTTTTTATATCATCTGATAATAACAACGATTCTATATCAGAATTATTAATACCCGACTCAATATCAGGGATTAACATCAAATACAAATTATCTTTTATATGAATCCATTCCTTTTTTCTTAGTTCTTCTTTAAATTCTTCTTTTTTCTCATCACAAAACTTTGTTTCAAAATTTTTTATTTCATTTTTTATTTCACTAGATGTCTTCCCATCTTGTTTCAAGTTCTGAATTTTTTTACGTTTGCTTTCTTCATATTCTTTTTCAAATATCTTTTTAGCCATTCTTTTGTATTTATCAAGAAATTGCTTAATTGGCCGGTCTGGTTCATCCAATTCATTATCAAAAAGCATAATAACAGGAGATTTATATAGAGAACCTATCCTTTTAAAATAATTATAAATATCACCAAAATTTTTATTATTGAAAAGGTTATTATTCAAATATAAATTCCAAATCTTTTCAAAAATTGACCCACCATGTTTATTTAATCCCAAATATTTTTCAAGTACAGTAGATTTTTTTAAAAAAGTAATGCTGTATTTGGCTTTTCCATCATTTTCAAGATTTATAAGTTCTGGAAATTTTTTATTCAATTTTTTTAGGGAAGCTCTGATATAACGTATATCTGTTTTCCCTTCAGTAACAAGCATTGGTCTATCAATACCATAAAAATATTTGTAGAATAGAAAACGTTGAAATGTTTTTTCTCTTGTAGAAAAAATATTTCTTTCTAGTCCTAGTATATTATCACTATACTGATCCACTTGATTAATAAAAGCAAATCGTCCACTTAAAATTTTTATCGGATTATCAACTTTTTCTTTATTTACATAAACCTCCCTACCTATGTATAATTGATGTGCCATTCCTCTTGTTGCTTTATAATATTTTTTTGAAACACTGATCCTTTTATTTACTATCAGGCCTGTCACCGTCTGTCTAGAATACCAGTAACATATTCTCGATTTTTTATCATTAACAGTAAATCCTGCATCTTCCACAATAATATTTAGCTCATGCAAAAAATCTTTTACTCTAGCAAAACAATCATCATCATTTGTCGAAAAAGTCATATCATCTGCATATCTGGTATATTTTAATCGAAATTTTTTACAAAGTTTTCTAATACGAGAATCTAGAATTCTACCAATCATATTTGTTAATATTGGTGAACTAGGCGCACCTTGAGGTAATTTTGATTTATAACAAACCAAATTAGCTAACGTCATTGCGATTTCTCTGGACAATAAAAAATCTTTATGGTGTTCAAAATATCCTCGAACTCTGTAGAATGTAAAACTATCAAAAAAATCTTTTAAATCAATATTAATGATATATTTTTTCTTTCTATGTAAAGCCGCATTCGTAAGAATACTTTTTCCTTTCTCAAAACCCTGAATAGTATTATTTTGAAATCTATAATTCTTTTTTAATTCTAATGTTAATCTATAATCACTATTATAGTCTTCAATGGTTTCTGTGAATGAAATATATCTTTGTTTTTCCTCTCTAATCATTTTATTTTTTTTGATATATTGTTCTTCTTTTTCATGATTTATCCATAGTTGCTCACGCCACAAAAGTTCTGATATTCTTTTTTGAATACTCTTTAAAGGCTCTTGCGGTGCACATATTTGTCTTTCAGAACCGTCTTTCTTAGGAATTGCATAGACCTTATAAAGTTTTTCACGATATTCCCGATTTAATAAACTATTCAAAGTATTCCTATCAATCCCTAACAATTTAGATAGTTGGTTTAAATTTTTAATTTCTTTCAATCTCATGATGTGCTCCTGAGAGTATAATAAAAACATATAACTACTCACTATGCGAGACTTGTCGAGCATTTTCTGAACAAGCTTCTCAACAGGCGAAATCTTAAACTAGTTACCCAGTTGACTTTATCACAATTTGCGGATACACAAACAATAAATTCTAGTTATATGTCACAAAAATTATATCATATAATTTAATAAAAGAGAAGTCCTTGTTGAACTTCTCTAACCTAATTTATATCTCTAAACACGTGATTTGTTGGCAATGTCTGCTAAGATCTGCTCTACAAATTCGTCTACTGGTATTGTATGTGTTTCTTTTTGACCGTAGCGGCGGACATTAACAGTACCGTCTTCTACTTCCTTGTCACCAACGATGAGTTGATAAGGAATCTTGCTAGTTTGTGAGGCACGAATCTTGTACTGCATCTTTTCATTACGCTCATCAACATCAGCACGAACACCCTTGTCACGCAGCTTCTTAGCCACTTGCCAAGCATAGTCGATATGGGCTTCGTTAGAAACAGGAATCAAAGTCACTTGATGCGGAGCCAGCCAGGTCGGGAAGGCTCCCTTGTAATTTTCAATCAAGATGGCTGTGAAGCGCTCCATGGTTGAGATAACTCCACGGTGAATCATAACTGGGCGATGCTCTTCACCGTCAGCTCCGACATACTTGAGGTCAAAGCGCTCTGGCAAGAGGAAGTCCAGCTGGATAGTTGACAGAGTTTCCTCATTTCCTAGGGCTGTTTTAACCTGGATATCAAGTTTCGGACCATAGAAGGCTGCTTCTCCTTCTGCCTCAAAGTAGTCCACACCCATTTCGTCCAAGGCTGCTCGCAGCATGGTTTGGGCATTTTCCCACATCTCATCGTTATCAAAATACTTATGCGTATCCTGAGGGTCACGAAGAGACAGACGGAAACGATATTCTGTCAAGTTGAAGTCAGCGTAAACATCAATAATCAACTGCAGCGCACGCTGGAATTCTTCTTGAATTTGCTCTGGCGTTACAAAGAGGTGGCCATCGTTCAAGGACATTTCACGCACCCGCTGTAAACCAGTCAGGGCACCAGATTTTTCATAGCGGTGCATCATTCCAATCTCAGCAATCCGGATTGGCAGCTCGCGGTAAGAGTGAACATGGTGTTTGTAGACTTGGATGTGGTGAGGGCAGTTCATGGGACGAAGGACAAATTCTTCCCCGTCACCCATATCCATGGTTGGGAACATATCCTCTTGGTAGTGCTCCCAGTGACCAGAAGTCTTATAAAGCTCTACAGAAGCAAGTGGTGGAGTGTAGACGTGTTGGTAGCCTGAAGCCAACTCCTTGTCAACGATGTAGCGCTCCAACTCGCGACGGACAGTAGCACCATTTGGCAGCCAGAATGGCAAACCTTGTCCCACTTCTTGTGAAATCATGAAGAGATCAAGCTCACGACCAAGTTTACGGTGGTCGCGTTCTTTAGCTTCTTCCCGCATTTGCAGATATTTCTTCAGGTCTTTCTTGTCAAACCAAGCAGTACCATAAACCCGCTGCATCATTGCGTTGTCGCTGTTCCCACGCCAGTAAGCGCCAGCCACGTTTAAAAGGTGGAAGATTTGGATGCGACCTGTCGATGGAACGTGCGGGCCACGGCAGAGGTCCACGTATTCACCCTGACGGTAGATGGTCAAACCACCTTCATCTTCTGAATGCTCCTCAATCAATTCCAACTTGTAAGGATCGTTTTTGAAAATGTCACGCGCCTCATCCTTGGTCACTTCTTCACGGATGGATGGAAAGTTTTCTTTGACGATTTTCTTCATTTCTTCTTCGATACGAGGCAGATCTTCATTTGAAATTTGCCCTGCTTCATTATCTGTATCGTAGTAGAAACCATCCTGAATAGCTGGTCCAACACCCAAGTGAATATCTGGGAAAAGACGGCGAGCAGCTTGGGCAAAGAGGTGAGCCGCAGAGTGACGCAAGATATCCAAAGCGTCCTCATGGTCAGGTGTCACAATCTCAATGCTGCCATCTTCAGTGATAGCACGAGTTGTATCAATCAGTTTGCCATTGAATTTACCAGCCAAGGCTTTTTTAGCTAGGGAATTGCTGATAGATTGAGCAATTTCAAAAGTTGTCACGCCAGAATCGAATTCACGAACAGCGCCATCTGGGAAAGTGA
>ERZ773087.960-NODE-960-length-19968-cov-77.992568_pt1 | contig 19968 bp, 20 predicted proteins | sample MGYA00511375_ERZ773087 | MGnify/ENA primary metagenome ERZ773087 (study PRJEB29015, sample SAMEA2737995) | human oral metagenome | biome: human oral; feature: human-associated habitat; material: dental | place: China | collected 2063 ...
AGATGCGTTTGCGGCTCATAATCAGCTTGAACATATAGTCGTCACAAATGGTCAGTTCTTCCCACGACTTCATCCGATAGGAGCTCGTAACATTCCCTGACTTTCTTCAAAACCGCGCTCTTTTTCTCTATAAAAATTATAAGCTGTCCAATGACTTTGGTCAATACTTCTTCTTCCCAAATCGTGCATCCTCGTGTAAAATAGAAAACAAAAAGGCGGGGGAGACGTATATGACGATACGGCGGGCAGCGGATCGGGACACCCGGGACATTCTGCGCATCTATGAGGCGGCACGCGCCTTTATGCGCGCGGCGGGCAATACAGTGCAGTGGACGGACGGCTATCCGTCTGGGGAGATCGTACAGGCGGATATGGCGCGCGGCGTGCTCTATGTATGCGAAAATGCGGATGCGCGCATCTATGCGGCCTTCGCACTGATCCCGGGCGAGGATCCCACCTATGCATATATCGAGGGCGGCGCGTGGCGGGACGGTTCTCCCTATGCGACGATTCACCGCGCGGCGAGCGACGGTACGGAGCGCGGCGTCTTTCGCGACATCCTCACGTTCGCCCGCGAGAGATACGACCATCTGCGCGCGGACACACACGAGGATAACCTGCCGATGCAGCGCTGTCTTGAGGGCAGCGGATTTATCCTCTGCGGCACGATCTATGTGCGTGGCCGGTCGCCGCGCCTTGCCTACGAATGGACGAAATAAAGGAGACTACGATGATCGAGTGCATCACCGTCGGCGATATGATCGAGACCAACTCGTTCTTTTATATCGACGACGAGACGAAACACGGATTTTTGATTGATGCGGGCGCGGAGGGCGATCGGCTCGCCGCCTATGCCGAGGCGAAGGGCTGGACGATTGAAAAACTGCTCTTAACGCACTGTCATTTTGACCACATCGGCGGCGTGGAGGCATTCCGGCGGCACATCCTTTGCCCTGTCTATGCTGCCGAAGACAGTGCGCGCTATGCGGGCGATCCGCGGTGGAACCTCTCCATATGGGGCGGCGCGCCCGTGACGCTCTCGGACGTGAAGACGTTCGCCGACCGGGAGATCATCACGCTCGCGGCGAATCCCACGATGACGCTCGAGGTGCGCTACTCACCCGGGCATACGACGGATTCCTGCATCTTTTACAGCGCGCGGGACGGCGCTGCGTTCGTGGGGGATACTATCTTCTATGCGAGCGTTGGCCGCACGGACTTCCCGGGCGGCGATACGCGCACGCTCTGGGAGAGCATCGCGTCGCAGGTCTTTACACTGCCGCCCGATACGGTACTCTACTCGGGGCATACAGAGGAGACGACCGTGCGCGCGGAGATGGCGCGCTACCGATGAACTACGCGGATTTTATGGCGTCGCTCGCCCGCGGCGAGCTGCCGCATGTGTTTCTCCTCGCGGGCGAGGAGCCGTACTATATCGTGCGCGCGGAGGAGGCGATCCTGCGCCGGCTGCTTCCTGATGAAAGCGAACGTGCGGATGCACTCGTCCGCTATGAGGAAATGCCGCCGATGCCCGCGCTCGCCGAGTCGCTCGAGACAATTCCATTCTTTACCGAAAAAAACGTTGTGCTCGTTCACGGTGCATCGCTCTTTGGCGGCGGGAAGAAAAAGGAGGCGGCGGAGGAGTCCGATGCTCCTGCGCAGAAGGATACGAATGCGGACGCACTGTGCGAACTCCTCGCGGATCTTCCACTGAGCACTTACGCTGTCTTTACACTGCACGCAAAGCCTGACAAGCGGAAGAAAATTTACAAGGCGGTCGAAAAATCGGGGCGCATCCTTGAGAGCGAGGCGCTGCGCCCGTGGACGATCGAGCCGTGGCTGAATGCGCGCCTGCGAGAGATGGGGCGAGCAATGCACCCGCGGGCGCGCGCGTTCTTCCTCAATATCACCGGCATGATGCAGACCATCTCGCTCGAGTTCCTCGATCGTCAGCTTGAAAAGCTCATGCTCTACACGGACGAGAAAACATTTACAGAGGACGACCTGCGCGCCGCATTCTCCGAGATGCCGGAGGTCTCCGTCTTTGCCCTCATGGACGCGGTGAATGCGCGGGACTGCGCGCGCGCCCTTACACTCCTCGCCCGCTGCATGGCGGATGGCGTCCACTTCACGGTTCTCCTCGCGCTCCTTACGCGCAATACGCGCCAACTGTGGCAGGCAAAACGCCTCCTCGCGCGGGGAACGCCGCTGCGGGGGCTGGGCGCCGCCATGAAGCTGAATCCTTTCATCGGGGAGAAACTTGGGCGCAGCGCGCAGGGCTTTCGTGAATCGACGCTCGAGAGTGTAATGCTCGTCCTCGCCGATGCGGACTATCTGATGAAGACGGGGCAGGCGGGGGAAGAGCTGCTGGAGGATGCGGTCATCCGGCTATGTAAGTCGTGACGCGGGAGTCTGGCGCCCGGCATCGCTATTTCGTTGAGTGCTGCAGTCGACGCAGCTCTTAACTGCGGCTCCTTTGCGTTCTCCTCATGCCTCGCTATGCATCCAGGCTGCCGCATCACTTAGTTTTATGCTTGCTCTGCTTACGCCTTCCGAATAGCGCTGTCGCTGCATGTAAAAAGAGAGTGTTGACGCAGAAATATCGTATCGTCAACACTCTCTTTTTTATTGTTTCATATAGCCCGTATAGTCCGCGACGCCGAGGATCTCCTCCGCGCGCGCGATTGTCGCAGCGTCGGGTGATTCGACGCCGTCGAGCCGATACGGGATGCGCAGCTCCTCATATTTATGCACGGCCATCGCGTGATAGGGGAGCACCTCGACGCGCTCGACGGTCGCGAGACTGCGGATGAACGCCGCGAGCCGCCGCAGATCGTCCTCATCCGTCGTATAGCCGGGGACAAGGACGTGGCGGATCCACATCGGCTTGCCGCGTTCGGAGAGGAACAGCGCCAGCGCGAGAGCACTCAGATTGTCCGTTCCCGTGAGCTGCTTGTGACGCGTGGGATCGATGTGCTTGAGGTCGAGGAGAAAGAGGTCGGTCAGCGGCAGGAGCCGCTCAAATTGCCCGAAAAACGGCTGCGCGTGCGTGAACGGCTCGCCCGCTGTATCAATGGCGGTGTTCACGCCCTTTCCCTTCGCGAGGCGAAAGAGCTCCGTTACAAAGTCAAGCTGGAGCAGCGGTTCGCCGCCGCTGACGGTGATGCCGCCTGTGTTTTTCCAATAGGGGCGGTAGCGCAGTGCCTGCCGAAAGATCTCCCCCGGCGTCGCCTCATAGCCGCCCTCCGTCTCCCACGTCTCGGGGTTGTGGCAGTATTGACAGCGGTAGCGGCAGCCCTGCACAAAGACGATGAAGCGGATGCCGGGACCGTCAACCGAGCCGAAACTCTCCGTTGCGTTGATCCGCCCCTTACAGCCGGTCATGGAACGTACGGGAGATGACGTCCAGCTGCTGTTCGCGCGTCAGGCTGATGAACTTGACGGCGTAGCCTGAAACGCGGATGGTGAAGTTCGCGTACGCGGGATTGTCCGGATGCTCCATGATGTCCTCGAGGATTTCGCGTCCAAAGACGTTGACGTTGAGGTGATGCGCCCCCTGGTCGAAATAGCCGTCCATCGAGCTGACGAGGTTCGTCACGCGCTCGTCCTCGCTGTGCCCGAGCGCGGAGGGGTTCATGCTCTGCGTGTTGGAAATGCCGTCGAGCGCCCAGTGATACGGGAGCTTCGCGACGGAGTTGAGCGACGCGAGCAGACCGCAGCACTCTGCACCGTAGCTCGGGTTCGCGCCCGGTGCGAGCGGCGTCCAAGCCTTGCGCCCGTCCGGCATCGCGCCCGTGTATTTCCCGTAGACCACGTTCGACGTGATCGTGAGGATGGAGGTCGTCGCTTCGGAGTTGCGGTAGGTGTGGCGCGACTTGATCTTCGCGAGGAAGGTCTTCAGCACCCATTTTGCAATCTCGTCTGCACGGTCGTCATCGTTGCCGTAGCGCGGGAAATCGCCCGTCGTCTCATAGTCTACGACAACACCGTCGCCGTTATAAATGGGTTTCACCTTCGCGTATTTAATCGCCGAGAGTGAATCGACGACGTGCGAGAAGCCCGCAATGCCCGTTGCAAACGTGCGGCGGACATCCGTATCGATGAGCGCCATCTCCGCCGCCTCGTAGTAGTAGCGGTCGTGCATGTACTGGATGGCGTTCAGCGCGTTGACATAGACGTGGGCGAGCCAGTCCATCATGCGCTCGTACTTCTTAATGACATTGTCGTACTCAAGGTACTCCGTACGGATCGGACGGTACGCGGGCCCTACCTGCACGCCGCTCTTCTCGTCCACGCCGCCGTTGATGGCGTATAGGAGACATTTTGCGAGGTTCGCGCGCGCGCCGAAGAACTGCATCTCCTTGCCCGTCTGTGTCGCCGAGACGCAGCAGCAGATCGAGTAATCGTCCCCCCACTCCGGCTTCATCACGTCGTCGTTCTCGTACTGGATCGAGCTCGTGCGGATGGAGATGCGCGCCGCGTAGCGCTTGAACGTCTCCGGCAGACGCGACGAGTAGAGCACGGTGAGGTTCGGCTCTGGGGAGGGACCCATGTTCTCGAGCGTATGGAGGAAGCGGAAGTCGTTCTTCGTCACCATATGACGCCCGTCCATGCCGATACCCGCCATCTCAAGCGTCGCCCAGATCGGATCGCCCGAGAACAGCTCGTTGTAGGAGGTGATGCGCGCGAACTTCACCATGCGGAACTTCAGCACGATGTGGTCGATGAGCTCCTGCGCCTCCGGCTCGGTGAGGGTGCCGTTTTCGAGGTCGCGGTGGATGTAGATGTCGAGGAACGTCGAGATGCGCCCGACGCTCATCGCCGCGCCGTTTTGCGTCTTGATCGCCGCGAGATAGCCGAAGTAGAGCCACTGCACCGCCTCATGCGCGTTTCGTGCGGGCTGCGAGATGTCGTAGCCGTAAATTTGCGCCATCTCTTTCATGCCCTTGAGCGCCTTGATTTGCTCGGACAGCTCTTCGCGCTGTTGGATGACGTCGTTCGTCATCACGCCGTCGCCATAGTTGAGGAGTTCTTCCTTCTTAAACGCGATGAGTGTGTCGATGCCGTAGAGCGCGACGCGGCGGTAGTCGCCGACGATGCGCCCGCGCCCGTAGGTATCCGGCAGTCCCGTGATGATGTGACTGCGGCGCGCCGCGCGAATCTCGTCCGTGTATGCGTCAAAGACCGCCTCGTTGTGCGTCTTATGATATTTCGTAAAGATTTCGTGGAGCTTCGGGCTGACCTTGTAGCCGTAGTTCTCGAGTGCTTCCTCCGCCATACGGATGCCGCCGTACGGCATGAACGCCTGTTTGAGAGGCTTATCCGTCTGGAGACCGACGACCTTTTCGAGATCCTTCAGCGCGGGATCGATGTATCCGGGGCCGTATGCCGTCAGCCCCGAGACGACCTCCGTCTCCATGTCGAGGACGCCGCCCTTCGCGCGCTCCTCTTTTTGCAGCTCCTGTACGCGTCCCCACAGGCGGTTCGTCGCATCCGTCGGCGGTGAGAGGAAGCGCTCGTCACCGTCATACTGCGTGTAGTTGCGCTGGATGAAGTCACGCACGTTGACTTCTTCCTGCCAGACGCCCCCTTCAAAACCGTCCCAACTCTTGCTTTGCAGCATAGTAAACCTCCTTCGTTCAATAAAGATCCCCATATTGATAATAAAACTCAATAAAATGGCTATCTCAATGATACTTGAATCGAGTTCACTTTTCAATAGTTCAAAACAAAATAATTAAAATGAGAATGCGGGGATAAAAAAGGACTGTCGCACATCGGTGTATCCCGTTGCGCAGCAATCTTAATAAAGCGTTGTCATGTGTAAACATTTTTTCTGTGACCGACATTCACTGCCAAAACGACCAGCTCATTATCCTTGATCAGACAGATCAAACGATAGTCGCCGATTCGATAGCGCCACTCTCCCTTTCGGTTTGCCGTGAGCGCCTTACCGTGTGCATGGTGATCTTCACAATCGATGAGATTCTTCTCGATCCATGATTTGATCATACGCTTCGTATAGCGATCCAGTTTTTCGAGTTCTTTCAGCGCACGCGCCGAGTATATGAATTGGTATTTCATTCGTCCCCCAAAAGCGCGTTCCAAACTTCCTCATGCGAATAGGTCTTTGGATTTACAAGATAATCCCGATACGCCGCATCCGCGACGGCGGCATCATATTCGTCCTCGATCAGCTCGAAGAAATTCCGTTTCATCGCCTCTTCCACGGATGTCCCGTGCACCTTTGCATAGCTCTCGGCGAGACGTTCCTCCTCACCGGTGAGTTCAATAACGACAGCCATTTTTGTCGCCTCCTTTTTCTCTGATTTTACAATGCCGCAGGCAAAATTTCAACCGCTGTGTGATGATTGCGCTTGCATGGGCGGGGGAAATGTGCTGTAATAGTATGAACATCATTAGTAAAGGAGCACACAGATATGAGGAAATGGGCTGTGATCTATTCGTCCGTCACGGGCAATACAAAGGCGGTCGCCGCCGCGATGGCGGAGGAGGCGGGCGCCGATCTCTTCCGCGTGCAGGATGCCCCGGCCGATCTCTCTGCGTACGAGGCGGCAGCGCTCGGCTACTGGCTGCGGCGCGGCGGACCCGACGATCTCATGAAGGCGTATCTCCCGCGCGTCGAAAATGCGCGCGTCGCCCTCTTCCAGACGCACGGCGCGGATGTCGGCTCCGAGCACGCCGTCACCTCCTTTGCGCGCGCGGGCTATCTCCTCGGCGCGGGCTGTGAAATCCTCGGCACATTCTCCGCGCAGGGAAAACTCGCCCCCGCCCTCATCGAAAAACGCAAGCGCGGCGCAAAGGACGACTCGCACAACAGTCCCGAGGCGCAGGAGCGCTGGGTACGCGCAGCGAACCATCCCGATGCCGACGATCTTGCCGCGGCGCGCACATTTGTGCAGAAAATGGAGCATAAAATGGATCTCCTCGAGAAATTCCGCCGCGCACAGGAAGCGCGCAAGGCAAAGTCCTAACGAACCCACAGGAAAGATCACGCCGATGAACACTGAAGAAAAACGCGTCCACGAAGCCCGCATCATGGAGCAGATGATCGCCATCTATTGCCGCGGCAAGGGGCATGCGGGGCGGACATCTGCGGCGTACGGAATCACAGCGCTCTGCCCCGACTGCCGCCGGCTGCTTGACTATGCGCTGAGCCGTGTCGAAGGGTGTCCGCGCATGGATATCAAGTCCTTTTGTTCCGTCTGCCCCGTGCACTGTTACAGCAAGGACATGCGCGCGCAGGTGCGCAACGTCATGCGCTACAGCGGCCCGCGCATGCTCCTGCACCACCCGCTTACGACGCTCCGGCACATGTGGATCGACTTTACCGCGCGCCGGCGGGAAAAGAAAGGAGTGCCCCATGCCTAAAATCCTCCTCATTACAACGGGCGGAACGATCGCGTCACGCTGCGGAGAACACGGATTGCGCCCCGTCCTCATGGGGGAAGAACTGCGCACAGCGATGGGCGCGGAGTGGGATGAGATCGAAATACGTGACTATCTCTCCCTCGACTCTTGCAATATCATACCTGCGTATTGGGAGGAGTTTGCACGCGAGATCGACGATCTGCGTACCGACTACGACGGATTCATCGTCACCCACGGCACGGACACGATGGCGTATACCTCCGCCGCCCTCTACTATATGCTCGAGAACCTTGATCGTCCCGTCGTCCTCACGGGATCGCAGCGTCCACTCGGCGTATCCGGCTCCGATGCGGAGGACAATCTTCGTTTGGCGCATCGCGTCGCCCTGTCAGGCCGCCCCGGCGTCGTGCTCGCCTTTGGCGGGCGCGTCATCCGCGGCAATGCTGCAAAGAAGCTCTACACCGTCCGTGATGATGCCTTCCGCAGCATCGGCGCGCCGGAAATTTCCATTGATGGGGATACGGCAGATGTACAGGCCGCTCCTGCAGCGCCGTTTCACCTGCGCGATGTACTCGATGAACGTGTCGCCGTTATCAAACTCTACCCCGGTATCCCTCCGGATATTGTGCACGTATACGTCAATGCGGGTTACCGCGGACTCATCATCGAGGGATTCGGCAGCGGCGGTGTGCCGCTCATCAACGAGCAAAGTCTGCTCCCCGCACTCGCCCATGCCCACGACTGCGGCCGCACCGTTGTGCTGACAACGCAGTGCGTCTACGACGGCGCGGACATCACGCGCTATGAGGTGGGCGTCCGCGCAGCTGAGCTCAGTGTGCTTTCGGGCGGCACGCTCCCCGTTGAGGCACTGTACCCGCTCCTCATGCTGCGTCTCACCGAGACGCCCGAGGGGGAGAGGATAAAGAGTCTAGCATAGATTCTATGCTGCATTTCCGATCGAGAACGCACGCCCGGCGCCGGAGCTCGTCTAGGAATCGTCTGATGTGCGTCTCGCAGGGGGACGGCGCTGCCGTCCCGGCATCAAGGTATGCGCGCACAACATAAGCAGGATTTGATATTGTGGAAAGGAGAACGTATGGAGCTGCAAGAAATCGGAATCGTTCACAACGACTACAAAGAACTCAAAGACATCCCGCGCCAAGGCTGTTTCGGCGATACCGTCTCCGAGATCGAGATTCATCCCGCAGTCGCAGACGGGCTCTTTCGCATCGAAAAACACACGCATCTCATCGTCCTCTATTGGGCGCATCTGGCGAAACGCGACATCCTAAAGACACTGCCGCCCGCCGCGCGTGAGCTTCACGGCGTATTTGCCACGCGCTCTCCGGGGCGTCCCAATCCGCTCTCCCTCTGCATTGTGGAGTTCGCCCAATGCGAAGGGAACATCCTGCGCGTCCGGCACCTCGATGCCCTCGACGGCAGCAGCGTGATCGACATCAAACCCTATACGAAAGAGGATGCGATACCGCTTCCTTCAATAATGGATCATCATAGGAAAGGAACATGATCATCGTGAAATACAGCGTCACATTCACCGCCATCGGAGACTTTGCACTGCAGCTCCTCCGGACGCGCGGCAGCCTCATTATCTTTGACAAGGGCGTCCCGCTTGCCTATGAGAACATGGTGCTCACGCATACGAAGGGCGACCTCGCAGAGGACGTCACCCCCGGAGACACCGTCCTCGTCGCGGAGCGCGAATACAGCGTTGCGCGTCTCGGCTCCGATGCGAATAAAAATCTCAGGGAACACGGACACGTTACCCTTCGCTTCGCAGAAAACGATGACGGCGAAGAACTCCAACCCGGCGACGTACTCCTCATGGGTGAACGCTTTCCTCGCATCATGGTCGGCGACCTCCTCGAGATCCTATAACGAAATCCCAACAATTTCACGGCAATGAGAGCCCCCTGTACGTATTCTGCGTGCAGGGGCTTTTTGTTTGGCATCCTGCTCTCATGGTAGACTTCGTGTACTTAATTATTTATAACCTTAATGCTTATACCTACTTAATATTTAATAGGTCGAATAAATTTTATCTATGAATATAAGCTCAATTATTTCATTAGAGAAGAAAATTCAAAAAATGTTGCCTAAAACACTTGTAATGAATCTGATTCGCCATTATAATATCCTCTGCATTTACGAATGCAATTATTATTTTCATTTAGATCACTCATATAATATTCAGTCATATGAAGAACGAGGAGGTTCCGGAACGGGCGGAACATAGTTCTTAGTTATCATGGAGGAAAAGCATATGCTCAGAAAACAGAGTCGGCGATCCGTGCGTCTACTCTCCTATGCCATAACGACGTGGCTTGCCCTGCCCGCCTATACCGCATGGGCAAGCGAAGCTGCATCCGGGGGGAATACTAATGTCACTACGGCAGACGTTCGCGTGGAGGCGGACGCCGCACAGGAAGAGGCAAAGTATGAATCCCAGCAGAAGACTATCATCACCAAGGAGGACATCGAGAAGAAACAGGCGAAGTCCGTTGAGGAAATCATCTTCAGCGAGACGGGCGTCTCCCGCACCGTCGACGCCATGGGGCGCGTCGGCGTCTCGATCCGCGGTGCAGAGCCTCGTCATACACTCATCCTCGTTGACGGTCAGCCCGTTATGGGTGACTTTGCCAAATATTACGGCGCAGCGGACGAGGTGATGCGCCTCGGCACCGAGAATGTCGAGCGCATTGAGATCATCCAGGGTGCCGCGAGTGCGAAGTACGGCTCGGATGCCATCGGTGGTGTCGTCAATGTCATCACGAAACAGGCGGGCAAGGAACCCGTCATCAAGTTCAACGTCGAGGGGCGTCGTACTGCCGATACCGACGGTCTGTTCCCGTATCAGAATATGTTTCTGCGCGCAGATACGGGAACCATTGGCAAGGCACAATTCGGCGTCTATGGGAACAAGCGCGACATCATGCCCGTCTACGGCTCCGAGGCACGTGTCAAAACGGGCTTCGCTACATACGTCACAGACTTCGAGGACAACAGCCTGCGCTACTACGGCGAGGCGACGAATATCGGCCTTATCGGCAGCTACAAGGCGGATGCAAACAACTCGTTCAGTTTCCGCATGGAGCGTTACAATGAGGATCTCAACCGCTACGTCAAGCGCACGGACTCCATCATGGAACCGCAGCAGCACTACAGCCGCAAGTCGGGACGCAACAACTACAATATCGGATGGGAAGGGCGCAACAAGGATACCGATTGGAAGATCGAGTTCAACCACGCTCGTATGCTCGAGGACGATCTCACGCTGACCAGCAACTATGGCAGATCGTCGTACACGGGCAAGAACATGCTGAACTACGTCGACAATATCGACCACGCGCAGATGAATTTCGATGCCACATTCAACACGCAGTTAAATGACAAACATCTGCTCATGTATAACTTCGGCTATGCCCATGAGACAGGCTCGGGCAGCCGTCTCAAGAGTGCGCCAAATACCTATCTCAAAAAGATCGACCCATGGGACTATGATAAGAGTCTGCTGGTTATACCAACTGACTCCAAACAAGCACAAGCATTGGGGCTTAAAAAAGGAGATGTCGCGTCCTTTATTCACGCCCATAAATTAATTCCTGACCCTGAGAAAGGATTGCGTTGGGATGTGGATTATGAGCTTTATAACTATAACAAAAGTGATCCCAACTCCTATAAGCCGTCGTTTACACAGGAGGATTACCTGCGGTATTCTAACAACGGTGCCGAAACGAGTTACACCCAAATACTAAACAACATGACACCTGAGGCTCGTGCACGATACAATGAGTTCAATTCTAAAATACGTCAAGAAAATGCTGGACACCTCATGCAGGGTGCTGGTGTCTATGACTGGCATGGTCTCGTCTATTACAATGACCCCAATCATTATAATTATACGCTGAACGGGAAAAAGTTCGCCGAAGTCCAGCAATCGCTAGCGAATCAATTGATTGTTGGTGAGGCAACTATCAATAAGTATCATTTTGTTGTCGGTGATACCTGGATGCTGAACAATGATACGATCTTTACGCCGATCCTGCGCATGGATCACAGCAGCCTGTTCGGCACGAATATCACGGCGAACTTCGGCATCACGCACAATCTCGGCGGCAATCCGCACCGACGGTTCAAGGCAAACATCGGAACCGGCTACTCAGAGCCGGGCATGGGCGAGCTCTACTACAACTGGGAGATGTACGGCGGCAGCCCCGTCGATCAGGATCGTGCGCGGCTTGGCTGGTACTGGACAGGAAATCCAAATCTGAAACCGGAAAAATCTGTGAACTTCGACATTGGCTACGAAGCCGAGACGAAGAACATGACGATGCGGGCGAATCTCTTCCACAATACGATCCGCAACTACATGACGACCTATTACACAGGGTACAATATTGATTTTCACCCCAATGTCAAAACTGCAGAAAAAATTGGTTACCCCCCTGATATGCTCTACAGCTTTAAGAATATTGGAAAAGCACAGATCACAGGGCTGGAGCTGGAGGTTAAGAACAAGCTTGACAAGCATTGGTCGACGAAGGTCGGCTATACGTTCCTCCATGCGATCAACAAGAGTGATCCGAATATGCCGAAGCGCCTGCTCGACAAACCGCAGCACAAGCTCGACATCGGCATCGACTATGAGAACGTACGCGGCGGGTTCCGTGCCTCCCTCTGGGGCGACTACTATATTCATATGCTCGACAGCAACTCGGTCACGGGCAATGCGAACTATATGAATATGGACAGCGACCTCCAGGGCGGCTATATCTTCGCAAATCAATATGCAAAAGCGGGAGCACAGCGCTACCAAACGAAGACGTTCGGCATCTGGAACCTCATGCTGCAGAAGAAATTCGGCGAGGATGCGATGGTCTACCTCGGCGTGGACAATCTCTTCAACCATCGAGACGATGACCGTGCGACCCAGGCACGCGTCTATCGTCTCGGCGCCAACCTGAAGTTCGGCCCCGACAGTAATACGCAGCCGAAAGCGCCGCTCACCGAGGAGGAGAAGGCAGTACGCGCTGCGCAGGATGCGGCTTATGAAAAAGATTTCTTCGCACAGACGAGCAATACCTTTGTGAAGGGATCTCCCGATATGTTCTTTGCACGCTCCTTTGACCGGGAGAAGCTGCGCGGCATCAAGCTCATCGGCGATTATCAGCTCGAGTGGGATACGCACGGTGGATCGGATCGTCCGCAGGTCAAGATGACGGAAGACAGCTTCGTCGGGTCGGCGGAGAAGAATATGCTCGACCGTAAGGAGCACGGGTTCTCGCAGCGCCTGCGCTTCGGATTTGATGCGCGTGCGAATGATAATCTAAACATCTCCGTACTTGCCACAGCCTCGGGGAAGGACGGCGTAGATACCCGGACGGATATACCGAAGTCAAAGGCGCTGAACCACCTGCGCATCAGCAATTTCGACGTCACCTATCACAATCGGAATCTCGATATCTCCATGGGGCGTCTGAATGAGCGCCTCGGTGTCACGGGCTATTACTTCGGCAAGGAGTACGACGGTATCCGTGCATCCTGGACGAATACGCATACGCAGATACAGCTTGGCTACGGCAACTTCAAGCGAAGCACAGGCATCGCAGACTCTGCCTATACACATGCAACATATAGGGTATTTTATCGTCCGCCAACGGTATCGGAATTTATCGGACTTACGATCACCAATCCAAATCTTGGATTTGATGATCCTCCGACGATCGCGGGCGAGAGCGAAAATATCAATTTCTATAAGCAGCTTATGGATGCTAAAAACGGCACAAGAGAAGAGCAAATGGCAATTCTGAAGCGTATGTATGACATCGTAACCAAAGCCTACGGTCAGAATCTGCTGCGTAAAGGCGGCACCTATGACGAAGAGAGCGATGTCTATCTGCCTTTGCAGATCCCTGAGTATAAGGTCAAATATCGTGATTCAAACGGTGTTGAGCAGACGAAGACAATTAACGATCTTGCCTTCAACGGGGGACTTGCGAACAGAGAGGAACAGTGGATTGCCCCGTGGGACGACGATGCGACCAAGCGGCGTAAAGAGGAGTACAATGCGCGTCTTCCGGAAATTAACAAGAAACTGGAGGAATTACGGAACACACTGAGACCGTCATTTGCGGATAACCCGTCAATGCTCGAAGGCGACGGCTCCGGCTTTATGAATAATTGGTGGGCAAAGAATAAGGAGGCTGCGCTCGAAGCTCTGCGCGAATCCGCAAAGAATATCCTTGCAGATGAGGACACGGATAATACCTTCCTTGGTTTTGAAACGTCGGAAGATGATATTCGGAGCAAGCTGTTTCAGGAGAATTTTGTCAAACCTTCAGGTGAAGAACCGATTTTCGGCGTACCATTGAATGACCCGAAGAGGTTCTCCAAAGCAATCAATTATGCCTTCAACGGAATTGGAAAGCGTCTCGCATGGTCGGAGTACGTCAGTCTCCTCCCCCGTGATGCGCTTGGAAGATTTACGGGTTATGTCATCAGGGCGGAGGGCACCGTTCTCGAAGCCGACCGTATCCCACCCATCAACAAGGCGATCTTCCTCCAGGCGAAGCACGCGCTCACGCCGAACGTCGGGATCTCCTTTTGGTATCTTGGCTCGACGGGAAGTGAAAATTACCATGCGGAACATGCGAACGGCAAGAGCAACGATGTCTATGACTATACGCATCTCGCACGTGTTATCGGCATCGGTGCAAAGTGGAAGATGGGCAAGAACGCCTCTATGTCGGTTGACTACGGTCAGAACCGCACGGCGTTTGGCCGCCATATGAATGGGCATACGATCTACGAACACCCGTCGGGGTCGGATCAGTTCAACATCAGAGGTCATGCCATGGGCGGCACGCCGCATTTTTGGACGCTGCGCTTTGACATCGGAAAGAGCGACATGGCGGTCAAGGGGAGTTGGAATGTGTTTGCCGATTACAAACACTTCGAACACGGTTCCTTCTTCGGCGGCAACGGCACAGGGTATCTCCCCGACCGCTACCTCGACGGCATCCGCAGCTTCAGTGTCGGCGCAGGATATGTGCCGGTCGAAAACCTTCTCGTCGAGGCGTTCTACACATTCGACGCAAAGGGCATCGGGTCGCGCGACACCCTCTACGGCGGTGAGAAATTCACCCTCGGGAACTATGCGGGTATGCGCTTGACCTACAACTTCTAATCGCAGCGCTTTCACACGATGATGATCGTTGATTGACACACGCATACGCTGAAAGCGCCTCAGGTACTGTTGTATATGAAAAATCCCTCGTCGTACGGGCAGAAATGCTCTGTACGGCGGGGGGTATTTTTTAGCGATAGACTTTGCTTCTGTGTGCAACAGATACGGCGATTATGATAAGCTCTTCATCAACAATACGGGCAATCAAGCGATAGTTTCCTATTCGATAACGCCAATAACCGGATAATGACCCTTGTAACGCTTTTCCATGAGAACGGGGGTCGTTTGAGCCTTCAAGATTTTTACTAATCCAGTTACGAATCATAAATGCGGTGAAAGGATCTAATTTCTTGAGTTGACGATATACCTGTTTTTCAAGTATAACGCTGTACATCATCAAGCCCTAACATATGCCACATTTGCTCTGCTGAATAATATTCTGTCTCTCCACGGCGCTCACGCGCTTCGTAATCCGCAATTATCCTTAAATCAAATTCATCTTCGAGACGCTCAAATACCAATTGCTTCATCATTGATGGAATATCACCATCATATATTTTGGCTGCTCTTGCTAATATGGATTGTTCTTCATCATTCAATTGAAGCGTGACGGTATTCATTATGGTTCCTCCTTCACCAGGCCGCGAGTTTTTTGTGTAATATGCTATCTTTATTATAACCTCTCAAAGACTTGATAGCAAGGCTGTTCATATAGATGTATCACACCAAGCTCCATGTGGAGCACTATGTGAAACACTAAGTCGAGCACTATGTCGGTTGATGAAAAAAGTTGTAAATTTTATCGAAAAGCATCTTGATTTTCATTCTCATAGGTGCTATATTATATACAGGCTTTCGTTAAAGCTCTCCTAAAATATAATACACAGCAAAGATAGTCCACAGTGGAGTGTGGGCTATTTTTGTGCATGAAGTCACACAAATATCTTGACAGGCATGTTATAATAATCAAAAAGTCAAAAGGAGATGATATGATGGCAAAAGAGCATATAACAAAGGATATTATCATCATCGGCGCGGGCATGGCGGGGCTGACTGCCGCGCTCTATGCGGGGCGAATGAACCTGCGGACGCTGGTGCTGGAGAATTCGCTCGTCGGCGGGCAGATCGCGACGGCGTCGGATATTGAGAATTTCCCGGGATTCGAACGCGTCAGTGGGATGGAGCTGATCGGGACGCTCGAGAAACAGGCGAAGAATTTTGGCGCGGAGATTGACGAGTTCGATCGCATTGAGCGCGTCGATCTCAAAAGCGCGCCGAAGATCGTGGAGACGGAGACGCGCATCTACGAGACGCCCGTCATCATCATCGCGTCGGGGATGAACCGGCGCAAGCTGCCGCTGCCGCAGGAGCCGCATTATTTCAACCGCGGGGTGCATTACTGCGAGCTGTGCGACGGGCACACCTATCAGGACAAGATCATCACGGTGATGGGCGGCGGGAATGCTGCGGTCGACGCGGCGAATTTCCTGACGAAGTACGCGAAGCATCTCTACCTCATCCACCGCTCGCAGCTGCGCGCGGATAAGTCCTCGCAGGACGCGCTCTATGCGAATCCAAAGGTGACGGTGATGCTTGAGACAGAGATCACGCATCTCGTGGGCGAGGATCGTCTGACGGCGATCGAGCTGCTGCACAAGGACACGGGCAAGACGGAGACGCTGCCCGCAGACGCGATCTTCGTCAACATCGGGGTGCTGCCGAACACGGATCTGTTCGTGGGACAGCTCGCGCTCACGGAGAGCGGCTATATTGCGGCGGATGAGAACTGCCGGACGGAGATCCCGGGGGTCTTCGTCGCGGGGGATATTCGCGAGAAGGAGATTCATCAGCTGACGACGGCGGCGTCCGACGGGACGACGGCGGCGCTCCACGCGGAGAAATATCTGGCGTCGCTGAAGTAAATTTGTCATATGATGTACGATATAGAGGGGGATTTTCCATGGTTCAGGTTTTTTCGTTCGACGCCTGCCCTTGGTGTGCCAAGGCGAAGAAGTACCTCGATATGAAGGGCGTTGCGTACGAGGTGCGCGACATCGAAAAGGATCCGGGGGCGTATGACGATCTGCTGAAGCTCACGGGCGACGGTTCCTGCCCTGTGATCAAGGCGGATAACGGTCAGTATGTGCGCGGTTTTGACCAGCCCGCGATCGATAAGCTGTTGGGGATCTGAGGAGGGCGTCCGTATGGTGAAGGTGTATTCGATCACGGTCTGCCCGTGGTGCGAGAAGGTCAAGCGCTATCTGAAATATCGCGGCATCGCGTACGAGGAGCACAACATCGAGCACGACGCGGCGGCGCTCGAGGAATGCCGCCGCATCTCGGGCGATACGATCGTCCCCGTCACGACGGCGGACGGCAAGGAGTATGCGCTCAGCTACGACCGCGAGAAACTGGACAAGATTCTCGGGATTACGGCGTGAAATGTGCTCTTGCGGTATCGTAAATTAGATGTGTGTCAGGGGCAGTTCCTTTGCTCATGACGATAGGCACGCGCCCTGTAACGATAAACGGCGGCGTATCGAGTAAGAAAAGGACTGTAACGGAAGTGTTAAAAACACATTTTGTTACAGCCCTTTTTCTAGCCGCTGTTTTTAGTTACGTCATTTGACAATATGGGATTTATCCTATATTATGAAAAGTGTACCGGAGGGGGGAGATGTCTAATATGAAAACACATAAGGATTTTCTTGCAGAACAGATGCGCGATCCCGGATTTCGCGCGGAATGGGAGTCGCTGCAGCCGGAGCGTGCGATCATCGAGGCGATGATTGATGCGCGTGCGGCGGCGGGACTCACGCAAAAGGAGCTTGCAGAAAAATCAGGGATCGCGCAGAGCGATATCAGCAAACTGGAAAACGGAAATGCGAATCCGTCGCTGCGTACGCTCCAACGGCTTGCTGCAGGGATGGGGATGCGGCTGCATCTCGAATTTCTCCCCGCGCACTAATTGTTGCCCGCCGGTTACTTTTTTACTTGCCAAAATTTTTGAACGGGATTAAAATATATGTAGATGTATTTTCGGAATTAAATATAGGGGGTATTAACATGACCGGTTTGCCGCTCATCATTGCCTTTGTCGTGGCGATTGTCATCATGATCGTCATGATTTCGAAGCTGCGCATACACCCGTTCATCTCGATCATGCTGGTTTCGCTCGGGCTGGGTCTCGCTGCGGGCATTCCGCTCGTCGATCATAAACTCGAGGGCGGCGCGGTGCAGCACGGTCTTGCGACCGTTATCGGGCAGGGGTTCTCCGGGACGTTCACGAGCATCGGCATCGTCATCATCCTCGGCGCGATGATCGGGACGGTGCTCGAAAAGACGGGTGCCGCGCTGAAGCTCGCGGATATGGTGATCCGCCTTGTAGGCAAGGATAATCCGGTCATCGCAGTGCAGCTCATGGGCTGGGTGGTCTCGATCCCCGTGTTTTGCGACTCCGGCTTCGTCATTCTCGACCCGATCCGCAAGGCGCTCATCCGCCGGACGGCGGTCTCTGCGGTCTCGATGACGTTTGCGTTGAGTGCGGGTCTCTTTATCTCGCATGTCTTTATCCCGCCGACGCCGGGACCTATCGCGGCCGCGAGCACGCTCGGCATCGGCGATTACCTCCTGCAGGTTATCGGGCTCGGCATGCTCTGCTCAATTTTCCCGCTCATCGCGGGCTATTTCTTCGCACGCTGGATTGGGACGAAGGTACAGTCAAAGGATGAAGTGGATCCTGAGGATGTCGCAAAGGTCTACAATGACCTGATCGATTCGTACGGCAAACTCCCCTCTGCATTCAATACGCTCGCTCCGATTGTTGTTCCCATTCTGCTCATGGCGTTCTCTTCAATTGTAGCGATGGCTGGCGGCAAGGGGCTTGGCGCGGATATTGTGCGCTTCCTCGGTACGCCGATCATCGCGCTTGCGGTCGGCATGGGCTTTGCGACCATCCAGCTCGCGGCAGCGGAGCGGATGCATGAGTTTTACAAAATCTGCAATGACAGCCTGATGACAGTCGGCCCCATCCTTTTCATCACGGCGGCGGGCGGCGTTCTCGGCAAGGTGATCGCAACGTCGGATATGGTGCATTATATCTCGCAGCACGCCGATGTGTTCTCGAGTATGGGAATTTTCTTCCCGTTCCTGCTCGCGGCGGTGCTCAAGACGGCGCAGGGCTCCTCGACGGTCGCGCTCATCACGACGGCAGGAATTGTAGGGCCGCTGCTTCCCGTACTTGGCTATCATACGCCGATAGAGATCACGCTTGTCTGTATGGCGATCGGCGCCGGCGCGATGACGGTCTCGCACGCGAACGACTCGTATTTCTGGGTGGTTTCCGAGTTCAGCGGTATGACGCCGGATCAGGGCTATCGTGTGCAGACGATGGGCACGCTCGTCCTCGGTATCGCCGCGATCATCGAAATCGCGCTGCTCAGTCTCGTGCTGCACTAACGATTTTCTTCGGTTTTAAGAGAACTTTCCTTGATTACATCCGCTGCGGCATGGTAAGATGCGGGTAATTTCAGTGAAGGAGGGATCTCTATGCGAAAAATTACGCTGCGTCTGCTCACGGTTACACTGATGCTGGTGCTTGCGCTGTCCGGCACGGTACTTGCGAAAAGTGCAAATCAACAGCGCGCGGAAATTGGTCGCCTGCACACAAAGGCGCTTGCAAACCTCTACGAGGTGAACCCGAATGCACAGGATGTCATCGCCGGCAGTTACGGCTATGCGACGATCAGCTCAACGGGGGCGAAGATCGGCCTGTTCGGCAGTGCACATGGGCGCGGGCTCGCCGTCAACAACGTGACGGGCGAACGCGTCTACATGAAGATGGAGGAGTATGCGCTCGGCATCGGGCTCGGCGTGAAGGAATACGATCTCATCTTTGTATTCGGCTCAGAACATGCATGGGATTCCTTCGTCTCAGGCAAGTTCAAGGTTGGCGGCGAGGCGACTGCATCCGCAACGGACGGATATTCCGGCGGCGCGATCGACGGCGCGGATGTCGTTGCAAAAGATATGTGGGTCTATCAGGTGACGACCAAGGGGCTTGCGGTCGGCGTCTCGCTCAAGGGGCTCAGCATCTATCCGAATAAGGATCTGAATTAGATATTCCCCTAAAAATTTCCATAGGCTGCATCGCGCAGAGAGTATGCGGTGCAGCCTGTTTCTTTTATCCGGGGTCATCATCAGCCGCTAGATTTGACGCAGCAGCGCATTCTTTTACTTGCTTTGCACGCGAAAACACCGTAAAATAAAAGAAAGAGGTGATCGCATGAGCTCCTATCGGATGAAGTCGTGGGAAGAGCTGACCATTTGTGACGACTATATGTTCAAGCTGATTATGAGCCGCAAACGCATCT
>ERZ773087.962-NODE-962-length-19899-cov-3.284721_pt1 | contig 19899 bp, 15 predicted proteins | sample MGYA00511375_ERZ773087 | MGnify/ENA primary metagenome ERZ773087 (study PRJEB29015, sample SAMEA2737995) | human oral metagenome | biome: human oral; feature: human-associated habitat; material: dental | place: China | collected 2063 ...
TTGGGTATCAATGTCAGGTACCCGTCTGCGTGCTGGGTACGTACCTGAACGGTGACGGGTTCCTCTTGAGTCGGGGGGCCATCCTCGCCTGGGCGGGTCCCGTAGCCAACGCAGGGACGAAAGCCGCATCACCCTAGACAAAAGGAGCCTCATCCAAGATGGAGATGGACGACGACAAAAAGCGCAGATCGATGGCCATCTATATGCTGCTCGCATCGCCATGGTCGCGCTGAGAACCTACCTCTACCCCAGCATCATGGCCACGCAGGTAAAGGACGTCAGCTACAGCCAGTTCATCAACGACGTAAAGGATGACAAGGTCAAGAAGGTACAGCTCAACACGAGCTCGAACGAGATCTCCTACACGATAGGCGAGGGAGCGGACGCCAAGGAATACAAGACGACCGCCTGGCCCGACGACAGCTCACTCGTGAGCACGCTCGAGCAGCACAAGGTCGAGATGGTGGCCCAGATTCCCGACTCGAACGCCAACATGTGGCTCTACCTCCTCATCAACATGCTGCCACTCATCGTCCTCATCGGGGGCGCATGGCTGCTCAACCGCAGGCTCAAGAAGGCCATGGGCGACGACGGGCCGTCCATGAATTTTGGCGGCGGCCTGGGCTTTGGCGCCGGACTGGGCCGCTCGGGCGCCAAGGAGGTCAAGGGCGAGGAGACGGGCATCACCTTCAAGGACGTCGCTGGCCAGGACGAGGCCAAGGACTCCCTCGAGGAGATCGTCTCCTTTCTTGAGCATCCGGAGAAGTATGCCGCCATCGGCGCGCGCTGCCCGAGGGGCGCCCTGCTCGTGGGACCCCCCGGCACGGGCAAGACACTACTCGCCAAGGCCGTCGCAGGCGAGGCCAAGGTTCCGTTCTTCTCGATCTCGGGCTCTGAGTTCGTCGAGATGTTCGTCGGTCGAGGCGCCGCAAAGGTACGTGACCTCTTTAAGCAGGCCAAGGAGAAGGCACCCTGCATCGTCTTCATCGACGAGATCGACACCATAGGCAAGCGACGCGACACCGGTCTTACCACGAACGATGAGCGAGAGCAGACCCTAAACCAGCTCCTCGCCGAGATGGACGGCTTCGACAACCACAAGGGCATTGTTGTCCTCGCGGCTACGAACCGCCCCGACTCACTTGACCTGGCACTACTTCGGCCGGGCCGCTTCGACCGCCGCATCCCGGTGGAGCTTCCCGACCTCGCGGGCCGCGAGTCCATCCTCAAGCTGCACGCGAACGACGTCAAGATGGAATCGGCCATAGACTTCGGCGCGGTCGCCCGCCAGACACCGGGGGCCTCGGGCGCGGACCTCGCCAACATGATCAACGAGGCGGCCCTGCGCGCTGTGCGCATGGGCCGCCTGCGAGTCTCCCAGACCGACATCGAGGAGTCGGTCGACGTCGTCATCGCCGGCGAGAAGAAGAAGTCGACGGTCCTCTCAGAGCATGAGAAGGAGGTCGTCGCCTACCACGAGACCGGCCACGCGATCGTGGCAGCCGTCCAGGACGGTAAGGCCCCCGTCTCGAAGATCACGATCGTGCCGCGCACCTCAGGGGCGCTGGGCTTCACGATGCAGGCCGAGGAGGACGAGCACTACCTCACGACGCGCGAGGAGTACAAGCAGAGGCTGGCCGTACTCTGCGGGGGCCGGGCGGCCGAGGAGCTCATCTTCGGTCAAATGACCTCGGGCGCGGCCAGCGACATCGAGAAGGCGACCAAGATCGCACGGGCGATGGTCACGCAGCTCGGCATGTCCGAGCGCTTCGGCATGGTGGCCCTCGGCGAGAGCCGCGACCGCTACCTGGGCAGCGTCAACGAGATCACCTGCTCGGAAGGCACCGCACGCGACATCGACACCGAGGTCCAGTCACTCGTCGAGGAGGGCCACCAGACTGCCCTCCAAACCCTCAGAGACAACCGCTTCAAGCTCCATGAGATAGCCCACTACCTTCAGAAGAAGGAGACCATCACGGGCGAGGAGTTCATGCGCATCCTCAAGCAAGACGATGGTTTCGCCCCGACCCTACCCAAGCAGACGTAGGGCGCAGCTCACGACGGCTCACGGCATACCTCACCCGCCCTCACCGTTGACGATCGACAACATCAACGGCCAACCATGGGCAATCACCTGCGCTTGGCGAAGAACTCCCAGCAGGCGAGGGCGCTCGCTGTCGCGACGTTGAGGGAGTCGATGCCCTCCGCCATAGTAATGGTGGCCTGGCTGTCGCAGGCGTCGAGCACGGCTCGTGAGAGCCCCCAGCCCTCGCTGCCAAGGACGAGCGCGACCCTCTCGTCTGCGCCAAGCTCCCCGGCAACGGCATCGATGGGGCCGGCGCCCTCTTCGGGCGTGAGGGCAACGGTCCTGAAGTCCCTTCTCCTCAGGGCGGCAAAGAACGGCTTGGGCCAAGGCCCCTCAGCACGGGCCCAGGGAAACCTGAGGGTGGTCCCCATCGAGACGCGTATAGCACGCCTGTTGAGCGGGTCGGCACACTCGGGCGAGAGGACGATTCCGTCCGCCCCCAGCGCGACGCAAGACCTGAATATGGCGCCCACGTTGCTCACGTCGGTGAGACCCTCGAGCACGATGATCCGCCGGGCAAGGGAGAGCAGCTCGTCCATCCCGAGGGGATGTGGCCTTTTCGCGCAGGCCAGATAGCCACGGGTCACGTCGATGCCCGCGATCGCACTCAGCACCTCCCTCTGCGCATAGTAGATGGGAACGCCTCCCTCGCCCAGCTGTGGCAGCTGCTCCAGCAGACGCTCGAGGTGCCGTGCGTCCACAAGAACAGAGACCAACTTGACGCCCGACTCCAAGGCAAACCGGAGCACGTTGAGGCTCTCAAGGATGACGAGGGCGTCCTTGGGGTTGAGGCGGTTTTTTAGCTGTTTGCCACTCAGCTCGACATATGGTGTAATCTGCGGGTCAGAGGCAGTGCGAATACATGTTATTGCTATGTTACGTATACGTGTTGTTGACATCGAATGAATCGCCGTTTCTCTAAGCTCCCATGCTTTGGGTACCATAGTAGCCCATGCGCAAGAGCGTCATGATAGGTAGCGATGGGTCCCCAGGACGAGCGACAGGCACGGGGACGAGGATAGAGGCAAGGACGCATTCACGTGAACGCACAGAATGAAGCGATTAAAAAGGTCCCTGAGGTCAATGGGAGCACACCAGGCGTGACCAAGAAGGCCCCCTCACAGGCAAAGCGCAGCCCGCAGTCCGCCGGGACAAGCAAGGTAGCTGGGGGCCGCAAGCCCCGGAAGCGCTTTGAGACCATCAGCTCCGAGCAGGGCGTCAAGTCGTCCGCCCCACCGACGCACTTCAAGAGTTCCGCTCCAGCAGAGACCTATGCCTGGGCGAGGGCGAACGCGAAGAGAAGGGCGAAGGCAGCGGCGGGAAAGGGGCTTGGCCTTTGGAAGATCCCAATCGCCATCATATCTACGCTTGCCGTCATCTACCTCGCAGGCGTCGTGGTGTTCACAAACCTGCTGTTCATGCCCCGCACCACGATCAACGGGCGGGACGAGTCGCTTAAAAGCGCCGCCGATGTGGCCAAGACCTACGAAAAGGAGAGCAGCGCCTACGCGCTCGACACGACGGGCGATAACGTCAAGCTCACGGTCAAGGCCTCCGACATCACCCTTGACTACAACTTCACGCATGCCCTCGCCAACATCGACCGGCTTGGTGCCGCGTGGCAGTGGCCGGTCAGGATGTTCAGGGGAAACGACATCACCGTTAACTTCTTGCCCTCCTATGACGAGAACAAACTTGCGGCCGCCGTCAAGGGCGCAGTCAACATGGCCAACGTCGGCGCCACGCCACCGACCAACGCAACTATCACATACAACGCAGAGAGCAAGTCCTACGAGATCACACCCGAGAAGGGCGGCACCGTCGTGGACGAGCAAAGCGTCCTCTCCCATGTAAAGGCCGCCATCTCGACCTCAGCAAAACAACTCAGCCTTGGCGAGGACGCGCTCGTCGCCCCGACGGTCCTCTCGAATGATCCCAAGCTCGCCAATGCCAAGAACAAGGCAAACACAATGCTTGCGGCCACACAGACCCTTACTGTCAACGATAAGACCGCCGCCACCGTCGCGGCTGACCAGATCGCTGGCTGGATGGTGCTGGATGACACCCTAACACCAACTGTCAACGTGGATGCGATCACAGAATGGACGCGAGGCGATTTCTCCGAAAGCGTCGATACGGTAGGTACCACGCGCAACTATACGACACCCTACGGCAAGGAGGTGAGTGTGTCGGGCGGCACCTACGGATGGACGGTCGATGGCGCGGCGCTCGCACAGACCATCGCCAACAACATCACCGCAGGTACCGCGACAACCGTCCAAGTCCCCTTCTCCGCAACTGCCGCGACGTACAATCCCGGAAGTGCTGACTGGCCCAAGCGCTACATCGACGCGGACCTCTCCGAGCAGCATGCCCGCATGTATAACGAGAACGGCGAGCTGATCTGGGAATCAGACTTCGTCTCGGGAAATCCCTCGGTAAATCACAGCACACCTGAGGGCGTCTACGCCGTCAACAACTACAAGGGCAGAAACCAGACGCTCAAAGGCGTCGACGAGAACCATGACGGACAGCCCGACTACACGAGCCATGTGAAATATTGGGTCCCCTTCGTCGACAACCTCGTAGCGTTTCACGATGCATGGTGGAGGGGCTCCTTTGGCGGCGGCATCTACCGGCACAACGGGAGCCATGGCTGCATCAACCTTCCCACCTCAGCGGCGGCTGAGCTCTACGATCTGACAGAGATAGGCGATGTGGTGGTTGTCCACGAGTAGCGCTTGCTGCGTGCGTGACAGCGACGCACGTAGCAAACTCGTTTGAAAGCTGTATGACCGACCACACTCCCAGTCTCGTGCCTTGCAGCTTTGAGAGGCTTCGTGAGTTCGTGTGGGTGGGTGGTTGCGTTACCGCTAGGGCGGCGTGGGCATCACCGCCAAGGCGACGACGACGCAGGAGTGTACACAGATTGACGAAAACGGCCTCTCGGAGCCGTTTTGGGGCATTTGTGTACACTGTTGCGACGCGAGCTGCGTCGGGTGGCACGAGCGCCCCAACAACCACTATGGTGTGCCAGCAGCGCCCTTCGGTGGCCCGCCTCTCCCTTGGCCGGGAAAACAGGCTCTGTGCGAGTGACGCCGGCGCCAAGCTGGCGTTTTCACCGGGTGTCAACCCACACAAACCCCCGAGGAGCCCCTAAAAGGGAAAGTTTCCTCCCATACCCCTGCCAAGGCCATCCATGCCCATGTCACGCATCATGCCCCTCAGCTTACGCTTGGACTTTCTGGGACCTGCGTCCATGGCCTGCCTTATCTTGCCCATCATCTTGTTCATCTCGCCCCACTGCTTGATGACCTGATTGACCTCCTGAACACTATGGCCTGAGCCTGCGGCGATGCGACGGCGACGCTGCCCGTTGATCTTCTTGGGCTTGAGACGCTCCTCCTTGGTCATGGAGTGGATGATAGACTCGATATTCGTAAGCTGAGACTCGTCCATGCGTGCTCCCGACTGGCGCATCATTCGCTCGCCGCCGGGTAGCATGCCTATCATCTTCGAAATGCCACCCATCTTGCGTATCTGCTGTAGCTGAGAGAGATAGTCGTTCATGTTGAAGCCCTCAAGCAGCATGCGCTCGGCATCGGCCACCTGTTGCTCATCCGCAACTCTTTGGGCCTGCTCGATGATGCCGTAGACATCACCCATCCCGAGGATGCGCTTGGCCATGCGGTCTGGGTGGAAGGTCTCGAGCGAGTCGGGCTTTTCTCCCATCGAGACGAACTTAATAGGCTTACCCGTGACCTCTCGGACCGAGAGAGCACCGCCACCGCGGGCGTCGCCATCAAGCTTGGACATGATGACGCCATCGAAGTCCACGCGCTCGGAGAACTCCTTGACGACGTTCACGATGTCCTGTCCGCTCATCGCATCGACGACCATGAGGATCTGGTCGGGCTTGACCGCATGCTTGATGTCGACGGCCTCGCGCATCATCTCCTCGTCGATCTGCAGACGTCCGGCCGTGTCCACGATCACAATGTCGTTGAGGTGATCGACAGCCTCCCGGATGGCTCCTGATGCCACCCTCACGGCATCTTTGCCGTCGCCGCGAAAGACCCTCACACCTATCTCGCCGCCGAGCGTCTCGAGCTGGTCGGCGGCGGCCGGCCTATGGGTGTCGCAGGCCGCCAGAAGCGGGCTTCTTCCCTGGTGCTTGAGGAGGTAGGCGAGCTTTGCCGCAGCCGTCGTCTTGCCCGATCCCTGAAGACCCACGAGCATGATGACGTTAGGCGTGCGGTTCTGCGCAAAGACGAGCTTGGACTCAGTGGAGCCGAGCAGTTCCGTGAGCTGGTCGAGCACGATTTTCACGACGTTCTGGGCGGGCGTGAGCGAGTCGAGGACCTCGACGGTCATGCAGCGTTCCTTGCAGCTGCCCACGAAGCCCTTCACGACGCGGTAGTTGACGTCCGCCTCGAGCAGCGCCATGCGGATCTCGCGCATGGCCTTGCTGATGTCATCCTCGCTGAGACGTCCCTTGCCCCTCAGCGCGTCAAAGGTCGACTGGAGCCTGTCAGAGAGGCTATCGAACATGTCTATCCCCTTTCTTTTGTACCCACGAGGGCGGCACAGAAGTCATGTGCGTCGAAGGGCTGCAGGTCACCCACGGCCTCACCGACACCGATGCGAAAGATAGGCAGCCTTAGGTCATGGGCGATAGCGACGGCGATGCCGCCCTTGGCGGTGCCGTCGAGCTTCGTGAGTATGATCCCGTCCAAATCAAGAGAATCGTTGAACTCCCGCGCCTGGGCAAGCCCATTTTGTCCCGTCGTCGCATCGATCACGAGGACGACCGAGACGGGGAGCACAGAACGCTTGCGCGTGACGTCCACGACCTTGGCAAGCTCCCTCATGAGATCCGAACTCGTGTGAAGGCGCCCTGCCGTGTCAATGAGGACGAGATCGATGCCCTCGCGCTCGGCGCGCTCACACACATCATAGCAGACGCTCGCTGGATCCGCCCCCCGCTCGCGAGTGACGACCTCGACGCCTGCGCGCTCGCCCCAGACCTCGAGTTGCTCGATTGCAGCGGCGCGAAAGGTGTCCGCACCGCCGATGAGACAACTCTGCCTGCGCCTTCTGGCAACACTGGCGAGCTTTCCCACCGTTGTCGTCTTACCTGTACCGTTGATACCTACGAAGAGCACGCAGGAGGGCAGATCGTCAAAGGGATCGCGTGTGGCCTGGGGAAACGCCTTGGCCAGGCGATCGGCTAGGGCGCGCCTCAACTGCGGGGCCGTCCTGAGACCCTCTCGGGCTGCCTGCTCGCGCAGGTCATCGGAAACCTGTAGGGCAACCTCGCCACCCATGTCGCCCATCACGAGGCGATCCTCGAGCTCCTCCCAGAAGTCCTCGTCGACCTCGCCACCCATGTAGAAGATCTCGCTCAGGGCCTCCCGCGAGCGTGCGAGGCCCCGTTTCAGCTTGTCAGCAAGCCCCATCAGGCACCGACCACCTTTCCTGTTGTCTTGTCCAGACGCTGGCTGACGACGTGACTCACGCCATCGGCCTGCATGGACACACCATAGAGCACGTCCGCCTGCTCCATCGTACGCCTCTGGTGGGAGATGACGATGAGCTGCGTCGTATCCTTGAGCGTCTCGATCGCGTCAAGCAGCTTCGAGAGGTTCGAGTCATCAAGGGCTGCCTCGACCTCGTCGAAGACGTAGAAGGGCACCGTGCGCGCCCTGTACACCGCAAAGAGGAGCGCGAGGGCCGTAAGAGACTTCTCCCCACCGCTCATGAGCGTCATCTTCTGTATCCTCTTGCCACGCGGCTGAGCGACGATCTCGATGCCCGTCTCGTCCAGGTGGTCGGGCTCGAGAAGCTCCAGATGCGCCTGGCCACCAGGGAAGAGCAGCGAGAAGATCTCCGCAAAGTTGGCATTCACCCTGTCAAAGACGGTGACGAACTGCCGACGCATCTTGCGCTCGATCGCGGCCATGATCTTCTTGAGGGCAGCCTCGGCCCTCTCGAGGTCCTCGACCTGCTCGGCGATGTAGTCCCCTCTCCTCTTGAGCTGCGCGTACTCGTCCATCGCGACCTCGTTCACCGGGCCGATCCCCTCGATCTCGCGCTGAAGTCTTTCGATCCTGCGCTCCATGGCCTCACGGTCATCGGGCGCGGGCAACCTGAGGGCATCCTCGAGGACGTGACCGTCGGCCGTGATCCGACCAATGGTATTCTCCACCTGCACCTCGATCTTGCCCTTCTCGACCCTGACATCGCCGAGCCGCGCCTTGGCGGCCTCGAGCTCACCTGCGGCATCGTCCACGGCCCTGCGGGCGTCACCTATCGTCTTCTTGAGCGAGTCGGAGTCCGCCTCAGCGAGCGATGCCCTGTCCCTGAGCCTCGACGCCCAGGAAACGGCACGCTGTCGTATCTGTTCGTAGCGTCTGTGGAGGGGCTCGACCCTGAGCTGCACGACATCGAGCGCCTCGGCGGTCCGCACGGTCTGGACCAGGCGGCGCTTGATGGCGTCCAGCTGCGTAGCGAGCTGCTTCTCCCGGGCGGCAAGGTGCCTCTTGCGCTCGGAGGCCGTCGCGAGCCTGAGCTTGACGCCGGAAAGCTCGTCAGAGAGCTCTCGCTCCTCGCGCGAGGCAGACAGGCGATCGGCGTCTGCCCGCTCGAGTCTGTCGGCAAGGCCCGCGACGCGCTCCTGCGCCTCGCGCGCGAGTCTCCCGTGATTCTCCACCTCGGCTCGGGCCTGCGCCGTGCGCTCCCTTGCGGCCCTACGGCTCTTGGAGACCTGAGCCTGCTCAAAGCGAGCCTGCCGTAACTGCGCCTCAAGGCGACCCAGCTCGGAGCCGAGCGACGAGCGCTCACCCGAAAGGCGCGCAAGCTCGCCCTTGGCCGTAGCGCTCGCGTCCCTAGCCGCCGTGAGCGCCCCTTCAGCCCTCACGACCTCGTCCTTTGCATGAGCGAGCACCTCCTCAAGGCCAACGAGGGCCTCCCTACCCACCCGGATGCGACGTTTGCGCTCAAGCGCGCCTTGGTCGGGACCTGAGGGGACCACACCCACAGACGTCCTGCCATCAGTGCCCACGACCACGCCATCACGCGTCACATAGCAGTGTCCAGGGTCTTTTGCACTGGCGTCGAGCGCCTCATTGAGGCCATCGACAAGACGGATGCGACCGAGAAGGGCAGCAACGAGCCCCTCAAAACCTTCCCTCGCCTTGACCTGCCCCACAAGAGGCTCCCCTGTCGTCTCACCTGCCTCTGGGACACTCTGTCCGGCAGCGTACCGCACACGATCGAGCGAGACAATCGTGGCCCCACCGGTGACACCTGACGCAAGGGCATGGCCCACCAACTCTTGAAGTCCCTCCGTTGTGGCGGTGACCAAGGCCGAAAGGTCCTCCCCCAAGATACGCTCGACAAGTCCCTCAAGCTCCACCGGCGCCTCCACGAGATCGGCGATGCGAGCAAGGACGAGCTCGGGTGAGTCCTTCGTGAGCTTGGCCACCAGAGCGCTTGAGTTCTCGGCCTGGGCGTCAAGCGCTTCGAGTGCCGAGAGCGTGGCCTTGGCACCCGAGAGCCTCTCACGGGCAGCGCTCTCGGCGTCTCTCGCACAGGCAAGCTCGCCTTGGCAGACCTCGATGCGCCGCGCAGACGTGTCGGTCTGACTGCGGGCGCCAGAGAGTTCGTCCTCGACCTTCTCCCTCTGCGCCCTGAGCCCACGCAGCGCCTCCTCGGCAGTTGCGATCCCGTCCTCGATCTGCGCGAGGCGACTCGCAAACATCTGATCCTCTACCTCGGCATTCGAGATCTGGTCCTTGAGTTTCGCGTGGGCGAGGGCCTCCTTGTCCGCATCGCGCTGGCTTGAGCGCTGGTCGGCGCCGAGGCGAGAGACTTCGGCGCTAAGCGCGCGGTGCCTCTCCTGCACCTCCCTTAGCCTAGGGGTAAGCGCGTCCACATCCTGCCTGAGCTGTCCCTCCTCTCCACGCACGCTCGCAAGCTCAGCCGCTACCCGCTCGTGCTCCCTGGTGGCGTCGGCCTGACTGTGCTCCATAGAGGAGAGGTTCGCCCGCAGCTCCGAGAGCTGCGAGACCATGTTCTTGCCCTTCTCCTCGAGCAGACGCATGTCCGAGTCCATGCGAGCGAGCACGCCCTGCATGCGACGACGCTGCTCGCCGAGGTCGCCCACGAAGATGCCCTTCTGCTCGAGGAGGGATTGGTATCGCTCAAGATCCCTGCCCTTCTCGTCGAGGCGGTACTGCGCAAGCTCGATGGCAACCTCCGCCTCGCGCCCGCGCCCCTCGAGGACACCGTAGCTCTCCTGCAGACGCCTGAGGTCGTCGACGGCAAGGGTGCAGCTGAGCCTCGAGAGCTCGTCAGCGAGGTCTCGATGGCGCTTCGCCTTGTCTACCTGGCGCTCAAGTGGCCGAAGCTGCCTGTTGATCTCGCGCTGGATGTCCTTGGCACGGGTGAGGTTATCCTGCATGGCGGCTATCTTGCGTTCCGAGCGCAGTTTGCGTCTGCGATGCTTGGAGATGCCCGCCGCCTCCTCGACGAGCTCACGGCGTTCCTCGGGACGGCTGGACAGGACGGAGTCGAGCTTGCCCTGGGAGATGATGGAGTGAGTGTCCTTGCCAAGACCCGAGTCATGCAGAATGTCTGTGATGTCACGCAGCCGGCTCAAGGCACCGTTGATCAGATACTCCGACTCGCCCGAGCGATACATCCTGCGCGTGATGGCGATCTCGGAGAAGTCGATGGGCAGGGTGTGGTCCGTATTGTCGAGCGTGAGGGTGACCTCGGCAAGGCCGACGGCAGAGCGACCAGAGGAACCCGAGAAGATGACGTCCTCCATGGCCTGGCCGCGCAACATCTTCGCACTCTGCTCGCCAAGCACCCAGAGCATGGCATCTGCGATGTTTGACTTGCCGCTTCCGTTTGGTCCCACGACGACGGTGAGGCCAGGATCAAAGGACATGAGTGTCCTGTCCGCGAAGGATTTGAACCCCTTAAGCGCCAGCGACTTGAGATACACGCGAGAGGCCCACCTTCCTAGATGGTGCCGGTACCATCGTCTGGTGAGGTCGCAGCTCGCGTGACGCCGCCTGCCAAGACCCTGTCGCCAAAACCGTTATCCACGCGCTCACTCAGGTGGCCAAGCGCGTCAAGGGCCGCCGCAGTCTGTGCCTCCTTCTTGGAGGAACCACAACCTCGTCCTGCACGCCTGCCCTCGATCAGCACGACACTCGTGAAGGTGGGACTATGCGCGGGACCCTCCGCGCCCACGAGTTTGTACACCGGAGCGCAGCGGTACGCCCTCTGTGTGACCTCCTGGAGCCGTGATTTGGGCGAGAGAGGTTCCTTGGCAAGCTCAGGCGAGACATGGGGGCCAAGGGTTCTTTTCACGAAGTCATGAGTCTTCCTGTAGCCCGCATCAAGGTAGAGCGCACCTACGATGGATTCGTAGACGTTTTCAAGCGCAGAGCTCAGGCCCCGCGCCCCCGTGCCCCGCTCAGACTCGCCGAAGACGATGTGCTTGCCGAGGCCGAGCGCGCCTGCCACCTCACTTAGCGTCTTGCCCGAGACGAGCGAGATCTTGAGCCTGGTAAGACCACCCTCGTCCATCTCGGGGAAGCGCTCGTAGAGGTCGGTCGCGACCATAGCGCCCAATATGGAGTCGCCCAAAAACTCGAGACGCTCATATGAGGCTGAGACCGGCCTTCCCTCAACGGCGGAAGGATGGGTTAGGGCAGCACCTATGAGCTGTTTGTCGACGAACTCGTGACCAATGAGCGCCTCGACTGCGCTCACGTGTTTGTAAAGCCTCAAGAGGTCTCCTCGGCACGGGCAGCTTCGATCACGCGTACCACGTCAGCGATGCTCACGATGGTCTGCGGCTTCTCGTCGTCAAACGGTATGCCAAACTCGTCCTCGATGGCGATGATGAGTTCGAGCAGGTCAAACGAGTTTGCATCGAGAGACTTGAATTCGGTGCCCTCACTCAGGCCGGCGGGATCACACTCAAGCTCCTCACTCGTGAGCGCAATGACCCTCTCGAGAATGGCGGCATGGTCCATGATCACCCTCCAGGTGACTCAGGTCAGCTTCCAAGACCCTCGGCAAGCTGGCTATCTGCAATACGATTGTACTCTCGGCCTAGCCACTCGCCTACGCCACCTCGGCAACTATCCTATCCACGAGTCGGGAGTCGTGGGCGCGGGCACAGGCGAGCGTCCCGTTCTTGACAGCCTCGGCCGAGGTGGCACCGTGACCGATGAGGACCGGGGCCTTGAGACCCAAGAAGATGGCTCCGCCGTACGCGTCACCCGAGAGCTTCTGAGAGAGGTCCTTGAGGGCAGGTTTGATCATGAGAGCGCCGACAGCCGCGCGCTTGGAGTCTCCGATGGCACTCTTGAGTTCACCGAGCAGGAACTTCGCCGTGCCCTCAAGTGATTTCAGGGCGACGTTTCCGGTAAAGCCATCTGTCACGATAACGTCAAAGCGGCCAGCAAGCAGGTCCGTACCCTCACAGTTGCCCACAAACCAGCTTTCGCCAAGCGCTGCCAGTGCCGTATGGGCGGCCACGACGGCACTTGATCCCTTGGTGTCCTCGGAGCCGTTGGACAAGAGCGCCACCGTGGGGTCATCGACACCAACGACGACTCTTGAGTAGGCACGTCCCATCTGCGCGAACTGGACGAGCATGTCGGGCCTCACGTCGGCATTGGCCCCCATGTCGAGCAAGACGGTAGGTCTTCCCGTGGTGCCAGGGAGGGCTGTCGCGATGCAGGGGCGCTTGACTCCAGCTATCCTGCCCACACTCAAGCTGGCTGCGGCAAAGACGGCACCTGTCGAGCCTGCCGAGAAGAATCCGTCAGCCTCGCCGTCACGCACGGCAGCACAGCCTCGCACGATACTCGAGTCCTTCTTGGTGCGTATGGCCTCGGTGGGGTGCTCCCCCATCTCGATGACCTCTGTCGTCACGAGTGCCCTCGCACGCTCACGACCAGCACAGAAGGGAGTGACCACCTCATCGTTTCCGGCAACGATGACCGAAAGTCCCTTCTCGGTCGCAAGCGCGGCCTCAATCCCCGCAAGGACTACATCGGGTTTCTCATCCCCGCCCATGGCGTCAACGCATATGCAACTCATTGTCCCTCCTCGATCTGGGCATGCCACACGCCAAAACAAGAGAAGGCCGACCCTCACGGGTCGGCCTCCGAGGTCGCCCAAGAGATCTGCGCGGCTCGGCTACTCAGTGACAACGACCTCGCGATCCCTATAATAGCCGCAGTTGGGGCACACATGATGCGGAAGTTTGATTGAACCGCACTGTGGACACACCGAGCGTGGCGAGACGGCGAGCTTACTGTTAGCCGAGCGACGGGTGTGCGTGGCGCCACGACCCTTCCTTTGCTTAGGTACTGCCATTCTGAACCTCTCTTGAATCTATTCGCCCTATAAGGCACAAGCGACTCATCCTCTTTCAATGCAATATGTGACTATACCATGTACGAGTATCTTGCATGGGGATCCTGTCCCCTTCACAGCGATTCTTCCATATACTGAACGAAGAACGCACTGCTACGCGTACACTGTTGGTAACCACACATGGACTACAATGACAGCCGTGCACGCAAGTAATGTGAACTGATCACGGGTCTGACGTTCTATGATGCGTGCACGGGTCCAAACCGGTGAGGGGATATTGTGTCGTTCATCTTCAGACGTAGCGAGGACAGTGGCGAGCAGACGGAGCAAGACGAGCTCAGCCACTTATATCTTTCAAGCACAGATCTGTTCTGCCTCCTTGGTGGTCCCGAGGCGCGCCTCCTCTCTTGTGGTGACATCAGGCTTCCTCGCACTAACGACGACAATCTGCAGCGCAAGCGTGACACCTGGCTGGGAAAGCTCGTCAAGCGGCTCGAGCCCCAGGGCTGGGTGGACGTTGAGGGCAATCCCAACGACGAGCTCCGAAATGCCTTGGAAGCTCTGAGAGATCCCTATCTTGTCATCTCTGAGCACCCGAGGTACATCCAACCAGCCTTCGTCATCGCCGTCACCGCGACAGGGGCGACGGGCTTGGTCGCGGCACAGGGTCCTGTAGGGTGGGGTCGGTGGAGCCTGAGGCCGTTTCCATCCGATGACCGCACGATCTGGTCGGCATACTTCCGTGATATCGTGCCAGAGAACAGCTTCCCCTTCTTTCCCGCCGAGCGGAGCTACCATGCCGCGTGGGTCGAGGACGTCCCAGGTGAGCTACTTGGCTACATCCGCAGCGGAGCCGTTCGCAAGGCACGCGAGTATGCCGCACGCGCCGGCATCGACGCAGGCGTTGTGGGCAAACTGGCAGCAAGTGCCGCCGCCGACCAGATGCGCTTCCACGTGTCCGTTAACCTCTTTGGGAGCACCGACGCATCCAGTACGCCCGACCCTGAGACGACCGCAGCTCACGAGTTCCCGCGATACCGTACGGCGCTCGTCCTCCCAAGCCTCGGGGCGGTCCTGTCAGACTGCCACGCTTGGAACCCCGGAGTACCCGATGACTGGTTCTATGTGGACGATGATGATCCCGAGCGCAAGGAGGTACTGGAGCTCACGCGCTTCCTCTCCTTTGACACACATCGCTCGGGACGCCTCTTTGAGGCTCTCTCGTACGTGCCCACCTACCCCACCAGCATCATACCCCGTTGAGTACGAAAAGGCCCCCCTCGCCTCTATCACTGGAAGGGTATGATCCCAAGGAGCGTGAAGCCCAGCAGCAGTAAGAGTATGTTTGATACTACGGAAAAGCCAAAGGCCAGTTGTGCGTACTTGCCCCGCGATGAATAGTAGAGTGAGATGGTTTCGATCGCAAAGCAGGTTGTGGCTATCGCAAGCGGAAAAAGAGTATGGGGAAGTGCCTCGTTAAGATCAATGATGAGCAGGAGGGAGAAGAACACCTGAAGAGTGAGGAGGATGCGCCACATCCACCTGTCCTGCATGGCGATTCCCGAGCAAAAGGACACAAAGATGTCCAGCAGGAAGAGCGGGATGAACAGAGGGAGGAAGGGTGGGAGATAGGGCCACATAATCAGAAATACCTCACAATCTCCCCTGCATACCGTCCGACACCGGCTGAGCAAGGTCCACCGGTAACGAGAGAAAAGCCGATCAAATTGAACCGAGCAACTGTAGAGTCTTCCTCCCTGCCAAAACGCGATCTAACAGCTCGCAAGACCCAATTTAATCTGCGTTCCCCTAAACTCTATGTACATAGTCTATAGCCTACGTAATAGGACAGCGGTAGTCAACCTCAGAATGTCCCGGTGGTCTCAGATTGGAAACTTAGCGACAGGTAACGATGCGGACACCTTCCGAAACGGTGAGCCCTCCTCCGTTAGCTCAAGAAACATATCCTCTAAGGACTCATCCGCGCTAAAGCGTGTGTGCAGATCCTCCACACTTCCTTGGAAAAGCAGTTCACCCCGAGCGATCACACCCACACGGTCCACAACCCTCTCGGCAACGTCAAGCACGTGAGTGGAAAAGAGGACGGTCCTTCCCGCATCAGCATGGGCTCGCATGCTGTCCTTAAGGATGCGAGCAGCTCTCGGGTCAAGGCCAACCATGGGCTCATCCAAGATCCAGACATCGGGATCAGGTAACAGTGCCCCTATAACCATCATCTTCTGGCGCATGCCATGGGAGTAGGAGAGAAGCTGCTTTTCTAGCGCATCCTCCATGCCAAATCGTCGCACAAGCATCGGGGCACGCGTCGCTCGCGTGTCCTCGGACACACCGTAGATATCGGCAACGAAGCGCAGGTACTCATAGCCCTTCAGACGCAGGAGATGGTCCGGGGAGTCGCTCACATAGCAAAGACGCCGCTTAGCCCCAATGGGGTCCTTTGCAAGATCGGTACCATCGACCTCTATACGACCCACATCAGGCGAGAGCACACCCACTATCATGTTGAGCAGCGTCGACTTACCCGCACCATTTGGTCCGAAGAGGCCGAATATCTGACCAGAAGGTATCTCGAGCGAGAACTCGTTCACGGCGCGAGTACGGCCCCCGTCGTAGGACTTGCTCACATGCTCAAGCCGTATCACGTCGATAACCTACGAACGTACCCAATTCGGTATGCCGTCGTAGTCATTCCTTACGAAGAGCCTCATCGTCGGATCATGTTCAGACTGATAGATCTGAGAGTATCCAGCATCCTCATACAACTGCGGATCAACGTCGCTATCCGTAAGCACATAAGTGAACTTGTACTGGTCCAATATAGGCTTGACGTTCTTGTTGACTCCAATATCATTTACTTGGGAGAGATAATCATACTTTCCATTAAGCTTCTCGGACCATATTTCAAAGCGCGGATCGATGAAACAGCGGTATCCATACATAAACTCCAGATACGGACTGCTATTATAGCACAGTATGGTAGTACGTGAACGCGCCTGCGCCCACTTGTCAGCCCCTGTGTCAGCGGCAGCCTCAGCGTAGCCTGATTCGATGATACTACTGACCCGATCGAAGTCATCGTAAGCAAAGTGGCTGGTAGACTGACGCACGGCCAGTAGAGCGGATGCGCCAAAGCAAATCACGATGATCGTGGCGCAGTTCATACAGTTTTTTGCGACACCCAAGTTCAGAAGTCTCCTCGTGCTCAAGTCAACACTCCCCATGAAGACTATCACGCAGGGTAGAAGGAGACTGTAGTTTCTTTCCTGCCGCAGCGTAAGCACAATTGCACCGACAAGGAGGAGCAGCCACATTCTATTAATCTCGCGCCGACGACCCTCCTTGACACTGGAGTAGATATACAGGGTCAGAAAGACTATGAGGGAAATGCCGGCTAACCCTCCCCTATCAAAAGCCCCAGGAGCGCGCATCTCGACAATGCCCATATTCGAGATCACACCCATGCTCCTGAAGATATATAGGTGCATATCCAGACCATACGGATTAAGGAATGTAACCGCAAACATAAGACAAAGCACGCCAAAAACAACCAGGCGCTCCTTCTTAGAAAGATCCCGTTGCAACACCATACCCAAAAATGGCACCGCAAAGGGAAGAGGCCAGAGCGCGCCATGAAGATTGATGAAGAGGACGGCCATCGGAACGTAAGCTAAGAGGACAACAGGACGTCTTTTCTCGGCAAAACGCTGCCATATCAGGGCAGAGAGCAGAATAGTGAGGATATCGAATATTCTGGGGTTCAATTTGAACACAGGTCCAACCAACACCGTGAAGGCGGCGAGTAAGTATGCTGTGTTCAGTTTGGCTGCATCCCCGAAGTCACGCCCGATACTCCTTTGTCCACCCTTGATCAGCTGCAGCGAGATCAGCAGTATGCCTACCCACAGGAGGTACATCAGGATGACGGGGCCAAGCACGCCAAACATGTCATAGACGCACCAAAGGAGATAGGCGTAGAGCCATTGCTGGGCAATGTATCTCACGCCCGTGAACATGCCGAACTGCTCCTCATGCGGAACACCATGAGCAACGATGTCTCTCCCCGTGTTGAGGAGAAACCAGGTGTCGTTATCGTACAGAATCTCACTTATAGAGATGTAAGCGATAAAGGCAACCATAGTGATGGCGAGGATAGCGACGACGAGTGGACCAACCCTTTGCACCGGAACGTCCTTAGTGTTAGCCCTTGACAGGCCAAGACTATCCATCAAGCTCATGAGGTTCCCTCTTTCCTTCCTTCCTCAAATGACGTCAGCCCTGCAGTGTCATCTCACGCATAGCAAAAGCTCTCTTACTGTAGTATTCCACGGGCTACGACGCAAGCCCCAGATCCTCATGCAGCTCCTTCTCCCTAGTAAGGAGGGATTCGGTGGGCATCTCGCTCTCGTCGTGTGTACGCCTGGCAGCAACGCGTACCGCATTCATGTGGGACTTGAACGGCGCACCAGTGAGATTTACGTGACTTTGATGCTCATCCTCTCGTACCGCCGCGACGAGTCTCCTCGATACCGCTGCGTTCAGAGCGACGACCATAGCCACCCTGTCAAGTGCCCTCCTTCTGGCAGCTGCCCGACTAGCCGCAGCGCTGTCCAGTGGTTTCTGACCACCCTTGTCAGTGGACGCAGCTGACGGCCGACGTTCGGGGCAAACCTTTGGCACACGCTGCGCTATGATGGCGGCCCTCTTTCGCATCTCGAGAGTCACTGCGGAGCCCGTAGTCCTAATGCGGGGCGACGCGAGCGCGGCCTTGCCCGCCACGGAATCGGCAGCAGGTGGAATCCGAGCGACCAGCGCGGATTGTGCAGCAGCTAGGTTGGACGCACGAGCCGCCGTCTTCGTCGCAGCCATACTAGACTCCGGCACCGTTGCCTTTGAGCCAGTTGTCACGCTCGCCGTGGTCGCATGAGCTATGGCTGAGGCTGACTGGGACTGATTGGTGACCTTCGACGCAGTATCCAAGGATGCCGGCGTTGGCTCAACCTGACCTTCACGCGTATAGGCAGCACCTTTAAACCCAACGCTTATCAGACCGGTGCCGCTGTCCTTCACCATGCCATCGGAAGCTTTGATGACGGGCAGGCCATCGATGTTATCGCCATCCAAGCGCTCAAAGAGAACCTCCCTCACGCTCCGAGGGCTTTCGGCAGCCTTCGCGGCAGGCACATTGTGAGGTTCTTCGCTGGCGACGGGGGTTACAAACTCGCCCTCGATGCCAAGCGCAAGACGCTCCACCTGGTGCTGAGACGCCATTTGATCCTTAGGGGTCATCTCCATTATAAGTGCGTCAACATCAGCGACCTGTATGTCATTCCCCACCGGCATGCTATAATCAACGACAGCGGTGCGTTCTTCGGCTTGTTCCCTCGCTTTCCTCCTTCGCCTCGATATCTTGAGGAAGACGGCGATGGCGCCTGCCGCAGCTAGGACGCCAACGGCAGCGCCGATTACAAACTCATGCGGGAGGCCGAAAGATGTCGAGTTCGTTGCCGCATATGCGCAGCTGGGAACACTAACGGTACCAATCCCCATGAGCCCTGCCCATATCGCGGGATTTATCCTTTTTTCCGTAGACATACGTTCACCTCCGCCACATCTGAAGGCTTAGGACGGGACCTCCATGAGAAATCTCACGCAGTGTCAGCGAGCGCGAACGAAGCATCACATGCACGAACAACGGCTGGGTTTGTCTCATCTGCGCGTACCGTCATTAAGCATTCATCTGCCTATATCATGTGTACATACTATAACAAATGTGAGTAGTGTGGGACAACAATCTTTTCTATAGCCAAAAATCAGCAAAAAATGTGATCTGTGTAAAAACAGAAGGCAGAGGCTACGCCCACGCCGCCCCTGCCTCCCGCATGTTCCATCATACAACACAAAACCTACAAACCAACGTCTGGCATGACAGATGGCCTGACGTGATACGCGTAGGTTACTTCCCCATCAAGTTCGAGACGGCATCGTTAACGTCCTTTTCGTCGATACCTCCTGACTTCCCGCCACCGGAGGTGACCTTACCCAGCACACCCTGAAGACCTCCAAAGCTCTGCAGGAGGCCGAGGATCTGGTCTCGGCCCAGATCGAGTCCCACGTTCTCCTTCACAATCTTTGCGACGCCATCCGCCTGAGTCTCGACGTCCTCATCGACCAGCTCCCTCAGCTTAGAACTAACCTCCGGATTGCTTGTGAACGCAGATATCATCTTTCCGATCTCGAGTCCGCCTACCCCCATGCCTTCTCCTCTTTTCCGCCCCTCACGGAGCAATCAGTGACTGAACGTAAGACCACAGGCGACATCGCGCACGTGAGCGCATAAGCAGCCTGTACCACAGTAACAGGATAGCACAACGCTCTTTGAAAGT
>ERZ773087.965-NODE-965-length-19882-cov-17.617491_pt1 | contig 19882 bp, 20 predicted proteins | sample MGYA00511375_ERZ773087 | MGnify/ENA primary metagenome ERZ773087 (study PRJEB29015, sample SAMEA2737995) | human oral metagenome | biome: human oral; feature: human-associated habitat; material: dental | place: China | collected 2063 ...
TAGAAACTGGACAGTAGAAGAATATGAAAAATTCTTAAAAGCTGTTAAAGCAAAAGATCCAAATATTACTCCAGCTTTATTCTATACTAAATCACAAGCAGGAGACCAAGGACCAAGAGCATTCGTTTCTAACCTTTTTGATTCATGGATTACAGATAAAGATATTTCTAAATACACTATTAACGATGAAAATGGTGTTAAAGGATTAGAGTGGGTTAAAAAAGCTTATGATGAAGGTCTTTTAGGACAAGGTGTTGCATTAGAAGCTAAAGATGCACTAGAAGCATTCAAATCAGGAAGAGCAGCAACTACAATCTTATTCTCTCCAGGTACAGCAGCATCACATGCTAGTGGATTTAACTATAAATTCTTACCATTCCCTAACAATAGTGGAAAAGCTAAATATGAATATTTAGTAGCAGGACCAGCTATTTTTGATAACGGTGATGCAGATAAAGCAGCAGCAGCTAAAAAATTCGTTGACTTTATGATTAACGATAAAGAATGGGGTAAACGTACTCTATTAGCTTCTGGTAACTTCTCAGCTAAGAAAGATGAAAAAGGATTATACGATTCAGAAGAACTTAAATTTGCAGAAGGTTTAACAGATCAATTTGGACCTTACTACAACACAATACCTGGATTTGCTAAAATGAGACCTCTATGGTTCAACATGGTTCAAGGTGTGTTAAATGGAAAAACTACACCTAAAGAAGGTTTAGATAAATTTGTAGCAGATGCAAATAAAACTATAAAAGAAGCATTATAATTTGACGATGAAGGGATAGACTTGCTTCTATCCCTTCTTTATATAAAATAATTGATATATTTGAGGAGGTCCTATGAAAGCTATAAAGAAAAAAAGAAAAATAGACTTCAGTGCGTATTTGTTTATACTGCCAGTTAGTTTGTTTTTTATAACATTTGTTTTAGTTCCAATGTTGCGTGGATTACAATTGTCATTATATAGTTTTGCCAAAAAGAACCCAGTGTTCGTTGGTTTAAAACACTATTCAGATTTGCTTTTCAGTGGTAATGGAGCAACAATCCATGAGCCATTTATGAAATCTCTTATTAATACGGTTATTGTAACAGTAGTGGCAGTGCCAATAGTAGTAGTTGTATCGATTTTTGTTGCGGTAACTATTTATAATAAGAGTGCGGTTGTAAGATCGTTCTTCCGTGGAGTATTCTATATTCCTGCTATTTCATCAGTAGTATCAGTAACAGTTGTATGGGCATGGATTTATCACCCAGAATATGGTATTTTAAACTATGTGTTTAAATCTATGCATTTGATTAGTGAAAATGTTGACTGGTTAGGTAACCCTAAAACCGCATTATATGCGATTATAACGATACTTATTACAACATCATTAGGTCAACCAATAATTCTATATGTTGCAGCGCTTGGTAACGTTCCAAAAGAACTATTAGAAGCATCAGAAATTGATGGTGCAACTAAGTGGCAAGTATTTACAAAAATAACTTGGCCTTTAATTAAGCCTACAACATTATATATTGTTGTTGTAACAACAATTAACTCATTCCAGATCTTTGCGTTAATCCAGCTTTTAACAGCAGGAGGCCCAAACTATGGAACAAGTACAATCATGTATTTAGTATATGAAGCAGCTATTAAGAATGGTAACCATGGTGTTGCAAGTGCGATGGGTATTATACTTGCAGTTATTATAGGTATAATCTCTATCCTACAATTCAAATTCTTATCTAGTGAAGATGATTAGGAGGAAGAAGCATGAAAAATATTAGTATTTTTAAAATCGTATCTATGATTATTTTACTAGGTTTAACGATATTCTTTATCTTCCCATTTTATTGGATAGCTACAGGATCGTTTAAACTACAAGATGTGGCGATTACTATTCCGCCAGAATGGTGGCCAACATCTCCAACATTAGAAAACTATGAAAAATTATTCACACCAAATACACTAAGATGGTTCTTTAACTCAGTATTTATCTCAGTTATGACAACACTTTTAGTGTGTATAACATCTGCATTAGCAGGGTATGCGTTAGCTAAAAAACAATTCCCAGGGGTGAAAGTAATATTTATGGTATTTGTTGCAGCTATGGCATTACCAAAACAAGTTATTTTAATTCCTTTATTAAACTTAATTACTGAATTTGGTTTAATGAATACTTACTATGCATTAATATTACCAGCAGTAGGATGGCCTTTCGGGGTATTCTTAATGAGACAATTCTCTCAAGCTATTCCTCGTGAATTACTTGAATCTGCAAGAATTGATGGTTGTGGTGAAGTTAGAACATTTACAAATATTGCATTACCTATTATTAAACCAGGTATAGGGGCGTTAGCGATTTTCACATTTATCGCTAGCTGGAACGATTACTTCTCTCAACTTATTTTCTCTAATACACCTGATATGTCAACATTACCACTAGGTCTTGCAGCTTTAGCTCAAGGTCAAGAGTTCTCAAATGACTATGGTTTATTAATGGCAGGGGCATCACTTGCATCTCTACCAATGATAATTGTGTTTATTTGTTTCCAAAATTACTTTACTCAAGGGGTTACTTTGGGAGCCGTGAAAGGATAAGATTATGGATAAAAAAGAATTATATGAATATCTGCGTGGAGAGCTTATAGTTTCTTGTCAAGCATTACCAGGAGAGCCTCTTTATCGTGAAGAAGGTGGAGTAATGTGCCTTATGGCCCAGGCAGCAAAAAATGCTGGGGTAAAAGCTATTCGAGCTCAAGGCATTGTAGATATAAAACAAATAAAAGAACAAACGAATTTACCAGTTATTGGAATAATTAAAAAATCTTATCCAGGGTATGCAACATATATAACAGCTACTATGGATGAAGTAGATAAACTTGTAGAAGCGGGTTCTGATATTATTGCGCTTGATTGTACAAATAGAGAGCGTGGAGATGGAAAAACACCAAGCGAGTTTGTTAAAGAGATAAAAGAAAAATATCCAAACATAGTTCTTATGGCGGATATCTCAAATCTAGAAGAAGCTATTGAAGCAGAAAAAGCAGGGGTAGATTTTGTTGGGACTACAATGAATGGCTATACACCATATACTACAGTATCAAAAAAATTCGATCCTAGTTTAGTAAAAGAAATAGTGAAAAATGTAAAAATACCGGTTATAGCTGAAGGAAAAATTCATGAACCAAAAGAAGCAAAAGCTGCGTTAGAAGCTGGTGCTCATTGCATGGTAGTAGGTGGAGCTATAACAAGGCCCCAAGAAATCACCTCAAGATTTTTAGCGGAGCTTAAATAATGTATATTTTATATCTACTTGCATATTGGTATACATACAGTAAGTGGTATATATTAGGGTCATGGTTTATAACACATATTTTTAATATTGCTTTTAAAAAATTGTGGTTATCTCCGCTTTTGATAAATGCTGTGGCTTTGATAGTATTAGCTTTAGGTATATATTTTAAAATGGTACAAGGTAAAGAAGTTGGGGCATCGGTTCTAAATGTATATATGCCGGTGGTATTTTCTAGCATTATAATGAATTTACTAGTATTTGCTACTAGGAAAATCAAATTAAAAATTAAAAATTAAAAACATACTATTAATCAGTCGAAAATGAAGGATATTTTTTAAAGTTTGGACTGATTAATAGTTTTATTTTATAACAGTAGATGCATACTTACTATGATACAGATAGGTAAATGAGAATGAATATCAATAAAAATGAAAGGTGTACTATTATATTTTTATTTTTTTTTAGTTTATATTTGTATTTTTAGAAATTTAGAATAAATATATTTTGATAAATTTTAAAAAACTTAATTGCTTATAAAGTGTTGCTAGATTAATATCTCTTGACAGTAAAGTTTAAACACAGGATATATTTTTCGGTTTTTTTATGAAAAATTAAAATTAGGATATTACTTATTATTGTTTTTTTAATGAAAACGTTATGTTGTATCTCCTTTATGAGATAAATATTTTATTGATTTGAAGCTATTTCTGTTATATAATGTAAGTAAAGTATTAATTATCTATTATTACTTTGTCTTTTAATAACAGGTTTCTTGTAGATGTATACAACATATTTAGTTATCTTAAGTAAATAAATTTTTTATTGTAAGGTGTAAAAAAATGGAATTAAGAAGAAAGACCTTAAAGTTAATGGGTTCTCATATAGATATTCTTATTTTCGATAGCATTGATGCTGAAAGTATCCTTGATGATGCTGTAGAAATGTTAAAGATGCATGAGCATAGATTTAGCGCGAACGATGACAGTTCTGAGCTTATGGAAGTTAACCATAATGCCGGAATTAAAGCTGTAAAAGTTCATCCAGATTTATTTGATTTAATAAAGATAGGAAAAATTCATAGTTGCGCACCAAATAGTTTTTTAAATATAGCTATTGGACCAATTGTACAAACATGGAGAATAGGATTTAATGATGTAAAAGTTCCACCAAAACAAGAGATTGATGACTTATTAGAAATAACTGATCCAAATCAAATAATACTAGATGAAGAAAAGCAATCTGTCTTTCTTGCGAAAAAAGGAATGGCTATTAATTTAGGCGCCTTAGCAAAAGGATATATTGCTGATCTTATGATAGAGTATATCAAAAAAAGAGGGGTTGATTCTGGACTCATTAACCTAGGTGGCAACGTATTAGCTTTTGGTGATGCAAAGCATAACCCAGATTTAATGTGGCGCATAGGTATACAAAATCCTGTAGAATCTCGTGGAAATCATTTATTTACGATAGGTATAAAAAACCAATCTGTTGTTACTTCTGGTATATATGAACGTAAACATACAGAAAATGGAAAAACTTATCATCACATATTAAATCCAGAAACTGGTTATCCTGTCGAAACCAATGTAGCTGGCTTATCTATAATTTCAACTGCCTCAGTGGATGGTGAAATTTGGACAACAAGATTATTTGGTAAGAGTGTCGAAGATATTTTGGAAGAAGTTAATAGCTTACCAGACATAGAGGCTGTTGTAGTGACAACCGAAGGTAAAGTTTATTATACAAGCGGAGTGCTAGATAGAATAATATGTTAGATAAAACTATCTTGAAGAATACTGAAAATACTTTTAATTTAAGGAGGCTCTATTAAAGTGGCTGAAGCGAAAAACAAAAAAAATGTTAAAAAAACAAGACAAGAAAATCTAAATACAAATAAAGTAGATAGTACAAAAAAAGAGAGAGGAAACAAAAACATGGTAAAATTAATTGGTCTAGTTGGTACAAACTCTAAAAAATCTACAAACCGCCAACTTTTACAATATATTCAAAAACATTTTGCAGGTAAAGCTGACATCGAATTAGTTGAAATTAAAGATCTTCCTTTATTCAACAAACCAGCTAATAAAGAATTACCTGAAGGAGTTAAAGAAATAGCAGCTAAAATTGAAGCAGCAGATGGGGTTATCATCAGTTCACCTGAGTATGACCACGCTGTTCCTGCATCATTAATGAGTGCAATCGCTTGGTTATCTTATGGAATTCACCCATTACTTGATAAACCAGTAATGTTAACAGGAGCTTCATACGGAACTCTTGGATCATCTCGTGCACAAGCTCACCTTCGTCAAATTTTGGATTCACCAGAAGTTAAAGCACGTGTTATGCCAAGTTCTGAGTTCTTATTAGGACATTCTCTACAAGCTTTTGATGAAGCTGGAGATATTTCTAATCCAGAAACAGTTGCTAAATTAGATAGTTTATTTGCTGATTTCTTATTATTCATTAAGATTACTGAGAAATTAATTAATGCTCATAAATTAGCTGAAAAAGAAATTGAAAACTTCTCTTGGGAAGATTTAAAATAGGATAGGAGTGTAGACACATGAAATTAGTAGGAATCGTAGGTTCAAACGCGGAAATTTCTTATAACCGCAAATTAATGGAATTTATAGCAAAAGAATATAAAGATTTATTCACTTTAGAATTATTAGACATTACTAACTTACCAATGTTTAACCAAGATGAAGATCATTCAAGAGAAAACAAAGATTTATTAGTAATGAACCGTAAAATTTTACAAGCTGATGGTGTTATCATCGCTACACCTGAGCACAACCACACAATTACAGCATCTCTTAAGAGCGCATTAGAGTGGTTATCATTCGAATTACACCCACTTGAAAATAAACCAGTAATGGTACTTGGTGCTTCTTACTATGATCAAGGGTCATCTCGTGCTCAATTACACTTACGTCAAATCTTAGATGCACCAGGTGTTAACGCAATCGTATTCCCTGGTAACGAATTCCTTTTAGGTAGAGCTAAAGAAGCTTTTGATGCAGAAGGAAACTTAAAAGATGAACGTACAGTAGGTTACTTACGTACATGTTTAACTAAATTCGTTAAATTTGCAACAGTAGCACAATCATTAGCAGAAAGAAAACCAACCCCACCAGAAGACTTAACAGCTAGTGGTAAAATTGATACAACAATTGAAGGTGTTGATGGAAATGCTGACGACTGGTATGAAAAAGCAGCTGAAAAAGTTAATGCTGTATCTGGAGATACATATGTTAAACTTGATCGTGGTATTTTAACAGTAGACCAACTTAACTACTTCTTAAACTCTATGCCTATGGAATTAACTTATGCAGATAGCAATAACCAATTCTTATACTATAACTATAACAAAGAAGATTACGAAATGCTTGCAAAACGTCGTCCAGTACAAGTTGGATGTTCACTAGCAAATGTTCACCCAGACAAAGTACACGGAAGTGTTAGCTGGTTAGTAGGATTACTACGTTCAGGACAAATTGATGTATTCCGTACACATGTTCCAACTCACGGTCCAGACAAATATGTTGTGCACAACTACCAGGCTATGTACGACAAAAATGGTAAATATGCAGGTATCAACGAGTATATCTTAGACTTCAAACCAATCGTAGATTGGTACTTAAAACAAACAGGCCAATCATTAGTTAAAAATGGAGTACCTGTAGGTCATGGATATGCAGCAGCACCGGCAGCAGATGCAACAAGTGGAGCTTCTAACGCTGGTCATAGTGGAACAGCACCAGCAGCGTCGGCACCCGCAGCAGACGCAACAAGCGGAGCTTCAGCATAATAAGATAGAAAAAAATGATAAAAGGCTTAAGTGCCATTCTGATATGCACCCCTTTTACTGGACAAACCAGTGGAAGGGGTATTATTATGTGTTATAGTTATGAATTTAAAATAAAATGTGTAGAGATGTATGAAGGAGGAGAATATCCAGATACACCTAATGGAGTACCGTACAGTAGATTTATACGTAACATAAGGATATGGAAAAGAATGGTTGATTTGGATTTATCAGGACTAGTGGGGAAACTCATGATATGGCAAACAATGTCATCTCATACAGCCCATGCAAGAGATATTGTTACTATATTTTATATTACCTACGATTATTTCATATGGAGTATATTACTATATGGAGAAAAAAGGCTTTATGAAAGATGAAGAGTATAAATTAGATTTATAAAAATTTAAGAACTAGCTATAGAAAAATATAGTTAGTCCCTTTTTGTGTTTATAACTTTTATTATGATAAAAAAATATATATGGTATCGAAAATGATATTGAAAATAAAGAAAAAGAAGCCCTGTTACTGATGTAATAGGGCTTTTAAGCTTCTTCTTATTAACGTACTTCTTTAATACGAGCAGCTTTACCACGTAAGTTACGTAGGTAGTATAATTTAGCACGTCTAACTTTACCTTTACGTACAACTTCAATTCTTTCAACTTTTGGAGTGTGAACAGGGAATGTTCTTTCAACCCCAACGCCGTTTGAAATTTTACGTACAGTATAAGTAGCAGAGATTCCTCCACCACGACGTTTGATAACTACTCCTTCGAATTGTTGGATACGCTCACGTCCACCTTCAACGATACGAACGTGTACTCTTACTGTATCCCCAGCTTTAAATTCAGGAATGTCTGTTCTTAATTGCGACTTAGTGATCGCTTCAATGATTTTGCTCATTTTTCTTTCTCCTTTTTTTACAAAATGCTCATTACTAATACTTGATTAACAGAGGAACATCGTAATTTAATGCTTTCACATCTTTTCAATTATAACATTTTTTATATCAAATAGCAATAGAAATTATATTATTTTTCTTATAAAAGTGCAGTTTCCCAAGATTCTTCCTTGAAACCTAATAATAAGATATCATTTTCAAAGTCAAAAGCAAGGGGACGTTTAATTAACATACCGTTATTATGTAATAATTCTAATGCTTCATCAAGTGATAAAGTATCTAGTTTATTTTTAAGATCCAGTTCTTTATATACCAACCCACTTGTATTAAATAGTTTTTTTAGTGGTAAATCGAAAGTTTCAAGTATTTTTTTAAAAGTATCAACTGATGGTGTAGTTTCTTTTACATTGAAGTATTCAGCTTCTATATTATGAGTGTTTAATAATTTTTTTGCTTTCTTACATGTAGAACATGTTGGATATTCGTAAATATAAAGCACAATATATTCCTCCTTCCAAATTTTTTTGTTAATAGAATATAAATTCTCAGACTTTGTTATTATAATACTATTAAATATTCATGTAAAGAAATCTGTTTAAGATGAATTTTTAAATGTTTTTCCTCGGTTTAAAAGCATCTGTCAAGAGGATTAACAGGCTATTATGATATAATATAATAAAGACACAAAGGAGTAAGAGGTATGAGAAAGATAATAGTTAGTGATTTAGTAAAGAAATATGGAGCATCTGATAATAAAGTCATGGCTAATGACAGACTCAGTTTTGAAATAGAAGAAGGTGAGTTTGTCGTTATCCTTGGTCCTAGCGGAGCAGGGAAGAGTACCTTATTAAACATACTAGGTGGAATGGACAGTGCTACTTCAGGAAGTGTGAATGTCTTTGGTAAAGAAATAGTTGGACTTGATGAAAAAGATTTGACTGAATACCGTCGACAAGATATTGGCTTTGTGTTTCAATTTTATAATTTAATACCTAATCTTAGTGTTTTAGAAAATGTAGAATTAGCTAATCAAATAGTAAAAAAATCTAAAGATGCATTAGAGATTTTAAAATTAGTTGGTTTAGAAAACAGGGTTAATAATTTTCCAAGCCAAATTTCCGGAGGAGAGCAACAACGTGTAGCGATAGCGCGTGCGATTGCTAAAAATCCTAAAATATTACTTTGTGATGAGCCTACTGGAGCTTTGGATTATAAAACAGGGAAGAATATTTTAAAAATTTTAAAAGAATATTGTAAAAATGAGAAAAAAACGGTTATAGTAATTACTCATAATAGTTCGATAGCGCAGACAGCGGATAAAGTAATAGAAATTTATGATGCAAAAGTAAAGAGTGTTTTTGTTAATCAAATACCGAAAAATATAGATGAAATTGAGTGGTAAAAGTTATGAAAGCATTAAATAAAGATATAATACGAGAAATTTCAAAAACAAAATCTAAATTTGTGTCAATTATGATTATAATGTTTTTAGGTGTTTTTGTTTTTATAGGGCTTAAAGAAACAACACCAGCGATGGTAAATACCTATAATAAGACATTAGAACAACATAATATATATGATTTAAGGGTAACTAATGACTTTGGAATCAATGATGGTGACATTGATGAAATAAGAAAATTAGAAAATATAGATAAACTAGAAACATATAACAAAAAAAATTATAAGCTAGAAAATAGTACTAATAGCATTGATATAGAGACTCTACCAAAAGAATTAGCTACACCGAAGGTAATTAAAGGGAAATTACCTACAAACAACAATGAAATAGCAGTAGTAGATTCATTGGAAAAAATTTATAAAATTGGCGATACTATAAACTTAGTAGATGATAAAAGCGAAGAAAAAAAATTAAAGAATTATTCATATAAAGTTGTAGGGTATGTCCATGGTGCAGATCATACTGAAGTATCAAGTAATAATCCTACAAATAATAGTTATTTTGGCTATATAAATAGAGAAAATTTTCAATTTGATAATGTAACAGGAGTTAATATAAAGCTAAAAGGTATATCATATAAATATAGCGATAAAAAATATATAGAAGAAGTTAATAAGAGTCGCGATCAACTTATAGATATATTAAAGGAAAGAAAACTAGTTGATGAAAAAAATTATAAGTCTAACACATCTCAAAAAATTAAAGAGAGCGAAAAAAGATTAGCTTCTATAGAAAAAGAATTAGCCTCTAATTTGGAGAGATTAGAACTGTTAAAAAACGTTGATATCCAAAGATATGCTGAACAAAGTTCAAAATTGAATGAAGCGAAAAAACAATTACAAGATAATAAAAAAAAATTGGAAGTTTCTAAAAGGGCATTTGAGGAAACTAATTATCCTAGGTTTAATGTTGAAAATATTAGAGGATTGGTTCATTATGCACAGTTTATTGATTCAGCAGGAAGTTTATCATTCTTGGCGAATGTCTTTTCAATATTTTTATTTTCAGTATCTGTTTTAGTATCATTGACAACCCTAACTAGAATGGTAGATGAAAATAGAACCAGTATAGGAACATTGAAAGCATTAGGATATTCTAATAAAGAAATTTTTAAAAAATATTATATTTACGGCGGAGTGTCAACTGTAATAGGAACAATTCTAGGAATTATTGCAGGGTATTTAGTTATTGTCCCAATAATATATAATTCATATTCGAGATTTTTCACACTGAAAGAACCGTATATAGTTTATAATTTACACATCATAGCCTTAGCATTTTTAATATCTATTTTGTGTATATTATTGGCGGTGTTTATCCCACTTCGGAAAAATCTTAAAGAAAAAAGTGCTTATTTATTACGTCCTAAAGCACCTAGTAGTGGAAGTAGAATATTTTTAGAAAATGTAAGTTTTATTTGGAAGAGGTTATCATTTTTAAGGAAAGTAACCTTTAGAAATATTTTTCGTTATAAAGTTCGTATGTTTATGACTATATTTGGAGTTATGGGATGTCTGACATTAATGTTTATTGGATTTGCTATTCGTTTTGGTGTTATAGATATTTCTAATGAACAATTTAAAATAATTAATAAAATTGATGTTTTAGCGACGTATAACCCTTATGCAGAAAAAGGAGACATCGATAAGATTTCTAAAGAAATAGGAAGCAATTCTAATGTAGAAAACTTTACGAAGATCAATGTTCAAAAAGCTACAGTAGAAAAAAATAATGAGGTATTAGATACAGCTCAATTAGTAACCTTAGATAGAAATAATTATAAAGATTATATAACGTTAATGGATAATAGAAGTAATATAGAATTACCGAAAGATTCCATTGTAATAAATGAAAAATTAGCCTATTTATATAATTTATCAGTAGGTGATAATTTCAAAGTTATTATAAATGAAAAAGAATATACATTAAAGATAGGAGCTATTAATAAAAATTATTTTGGGAATATCTTATATATGGATAGAGAATACTTTTCTAAAGTATTTGATAAAACATACTCTGACAATAGTTTTATAATAAAAATGAATAATTCGGATGAAGTAGAAAAAATGGCGAGTAAACTTCAAGATAATCCTTATGTGGCGAATGTGAGTGATAATTCAAAAATCCAAGAAAATCTTGATAATTTTATTAGTGGATTAGATATAATAGTTGTTGTTATGGTCTTATGTTCATTAGCCCTTGCGCTTGTGGTGCTTTATAATTTAATAAATGTTAATGTTTCAGAACGTCAAAGAGAATTATCAACAATTAAAGTTCTTGGTTTTTATCCGCGTGAAGTAACAATTTACGTATTTAGGGAGATATTTTATTTGAGCATAATAGGTATTGTTATTGGTAATTATATAGCGTACAGACTATACTTGAAAATAATATTAGAATTAGCAAGTAGAACTATGATGTTTAGTAGTAGGGTGCCTGTTGCAGTATATGCATTATCAACTGGAGTAACATTAGTAATAATAATATTTGTTATGGCTATAATGCATAGAAGATTAAAAAAAGTAAATATGGTAGAATCGCTAAAAGCGATAGAATAGAGGTATATAGTATGGAAATAAGAATTACAGAAAAAGCACAGCAATTTTTAAAAGCACAAAATAAAAAACAAATAATTTGTATCTATTACGAGCAATTTTGCTGAGGTGGTAGAGTAAATAGAACTGTTGAGGTTTCAACAATAGAAAACTTTATTAGAGATACTTATATGAAATATGAGGTTGATGATTTTGAGGTATACATAGATCCTAGGTTGAATTTTGAAGGAGATGAGATAATTATCGATTTAGAGAATTTCTTCTTTTTAAAACGACTAACACAAAAAGGATTATCTATATAAATAAGAATAAAAGAATTCGAAGAAATAATTATGATTTCTTCGAATTCTTTTTTGAATTTATTAGTTTTCAGAAGCTTTAAGTTCTTCTTCTTTTTTATGCTTATCATTGTAAACCCTTTGCATAATACCGATAACGATAGATAATGCAAATAAGCACATTAGTCCGATAAATAAGTTACGGACACCACCAGATAATGTTCCGCCTACATAAGAGTAAACGATTGTTGCTGGAAGTTGACCGATCCCTGTTGCAATAAAGAATCTCCAGAATCCCATGTTAGTAAGACCTGCAGCATAACTTACAAAGTCGAATGATACGAATGGTAATAGACGACATATAAGGATAGCTTTATCACCATAACGTTCGAAGAATACGTCTATACTTGCCATAGCTCCTTTACTTGTTAATCTTTCAACAACGTCACGACCAAGTCCTCTCGCAATGTAGAAACATACAGCAGCTCCAACCATAGCTGATGACCAAGAAAGAATAGCTCCAATAACCCAGCCGAAGATTGCAGCATTAGATAAAGTAATTAAGAATGCTGGAATAGGTGCGGCAACAGATTGTAGAACCATAAGGATACTAGAAACAACAGCAGCCCAAGCTCCCCAACCTCGTAAATATTCAATAACTGCATTAGTATCAAATTGTGATAAAGTAGCGAATGCTGTATTAATACCTTGTTTGAAACTTGGAACAGTAAAGTAAACTAAGAAGAAAATAGCGAAAGCAGCGATAGTGATATAACGAGCTGTTTTGCGTTGAGCTTTTTCTTTTTTAAGTTCCTCTGGATTTACCTCACGAAGATCACTAAGTTTAACTTCTTTTTCTTTTAAAGCTTTTCTTTCTTCTTTAGTGTAAACTTTTTGGTATTTAGGAAGAGTCATAATAATGTAAATATTGATTAAGTTGACAACTGCTAAACCAATTAAGAAAGGAACTTTTATCTGACTCAAGCTACCAGCGTGTAGTACTTCACGCGCTATATAAAGTAAGGTGGTAGTTTTCCCAGTAATAAGAGCAGCCCCAATAATAATACCTTCTATAATAAAGAATGTATACTTGCGATTAATACGTTTGAAATATAATCCGGTCATAATTCCATAAACTGTCCAAACAAATATAACAAGAGTTTGGTCGGCTAACATTTCAAATTGAACAAAGAAGAACAATAGAAATGCGAAGAAGTATCCAATTGCGATACCGACACTTGTAAAATAAAATAATAATCTTAAACGTTTCATTAAATCTCTCCTAAGCTTTATTTATACAATAGCCAGAGTATTGATTCAACTCTGACTATTTTAGGTGTCTATTTTTTTATACTGTAAATAGTTGCGATATATGTTCCATCTTCAGGAAGAACATTGTCAATACCAGTGAATTTAACTTCTTTTCTAGTTTCTACCGCTCCATAAGTATAAGCATCATTAGAGATAATACCTACTGGGCAGCTATCTAAACAAGATAAGCAACCAGTGTTTTTTTCTTTAGCCATAGCTAAGTTCCCACCGAAACGGAAGTTGATTTGTTTACCGTTGCTATCTTTTACTACTTCATTTATATCATAGTTTCTTCCAGCACCTTTCCAAGTTACTTCAACTTTTATAGGTGTACCTTCAACGTGAGTAGTAGTAGCATTATTCATAGTCATGTTTTCCCCTGGTTTAGCACCGATTTCGATAAGAGCATTGTAGAAATCTTCAGGTTTAACATATGCAGTGAAAACAGATTTAGCACCATTTGTTCCACTTTGTTCTACAGAGTTGTGGCGAGTAGGTTCATTAAAATATTTACCATTAACTTTAGTAAGAACTGTAACAGTTCCGGCTTCTTTATCAACTTTTAATGGTTTATCTAGTGATACCCCTGCTACAAAGTCAGCTGGTTCATTTGAAGATGATTTACTACCGCATCCTGCTGCTGTAAAAACTAATCCTGCAGCTATAAAAACTGATAATAATTTTTTAAGTTTCATAATAAAAAGCTCCTCCAAAAATAATAATTTTTATATTTGTATTATAACATTTTAATAAGTTTGTAACAATAAAATATGGGAAAATAACAAGCTTATAGCATACTAAGTTAGAATAAAGAGAAAAACCAACAATAAATATTTTCTTATAACTATGTGCTGGAAAAGTGATGTATTTATTAAGTTTATTAAAAAAAGATATTAAGTAGAACTTAAATAAAATTATATAAAAATTATATTTAGAAATATAAAAAATAAAATTGACTTTCTAGAAATTAACTGAGAATAAATATCAATTAAAATAAAACTAAAATGTGAGGAAAAGTGTTGTGAATATTAGCGTTTTAAAGTGTATTATGATATAATATTTCAGTTATGGTAAAAAATGAAAAATAAAGAAAGGAGATAGAGTGTGTTAATTCAGCTAAACAATGTAACAAAGAACTTCGTAGTTAATGAAGTTTTTTCTAATGTTAAAATCGAAATCAATGATAAAGATAGAGTTGCTATTGTAGGACGCAATGGAGCAGGGAAGAGTACATTGCTAAAAATTATTTCTGGTGAAATTGATTTTGATAATGGGGAAAGAACTGTTTCAAAAGATACAACAATAGGTTATTTATCACAAGAATTTATAGTAAGAGAAGATTTATCTATATATGAAGAAATGATAACTTGTTTTAATGAGATTATAGAACTTGAAAAAGAGTTAGAGAAAATATCGTATGAATTAACTTCGGAAAATATAGAAAATAACCCAGGGTTATTAGATAAATATGATAGATTGCAAAATCAAGTTTTAACACATAAAGATTATCATTATAAAAGTAAAATAGATAGTGTTTTGTATGGATTAGATTTTGATAAAGAAGTTTTTGATAAAAAAATAAGTACTTTTTCTGGTGGAGAAAAAACCAGATTATCAATGGCGAAACTTCTTTTAAGTGAACCAGATTTATTAATATTAGACGAACCGACTAACCATCTTGATATGGAAAATGTTGCATGGCTAGAAAATTATTTATCATCTTACAATGGAGCGATAGTTATAGTCAGTCATGATAGATATTTTATTGATAAGGTGGTCAATGTTGTTTATAATTTAGAATTTGGTAAACTGAAGAAGTATGTAGGAAATTACTCTAATTTCTTACGCCAATATGAAGAAGATTACGAAAAGAATTTAAAAGAATATGTTAGTCAGCAAAAAGATATAAAACGTCTTGAAGAGTTTGTTCAAAAGAATATAGCTAGGGCCTCTACTAGTAAAATGGCAAAAAGTCGCCAAAAAGTCTTGGATAAGATGGAGATTATCGATAATCCTAGAAAAGATGATAAAGCAGCCAATATAGAATTTAGAATTAAAGAACAGAGTGGACGAGATGTACTAATAGTTAATGATTTACAGGTTGGCTACGAGGAACAAGTAGGTCAAAAATATAATTTTTCAGTCTATAAAGGAGACAGACTAGCCATTGTAGGAAAAAATGGTATAGGAAAATCTACCTTGATTAAGACTATTGCAAAAAAACAAAAAAAACTTGGTGGAAACATTCAATATGGAAGCAAAGTATCATTAGGTTACTATGATCAAAAACAAGCAGAATTTGAATCATCAAAGACTATTTTAAATGAGCTTTGGGATGAGTATCCTCTTATGAAAGAAGCGGAAGTAAGAACAGTACTAGGGCGCTTCTTATTTAGAGGTGATGATGTTCTTAAAATAGTAAGAGATTTATCAGGTGGAGAAAAAGCTAGATTGCAACTTGCAAAACTAATGCTAGAAAAAAATAACTTATTAATACTAGATGAGCCAACTAACCATCTTGATATAACTAGTAAACAAGTTTTAGAAGAAGCGCTTGAAAACTACGAAGGAACTATTCTTTTTGTCAGCCACGATAGATACTTTATTAATAAAATAGCTAATAAAGTTTTTGATATCACAGAAGAGGGATATAATATATACTTAGGAAATTACGATTACTACTTGGAAAAGCGCGAGCAAGAGAAAATTGCTAAAAAACTAAAAGAAGAAAAAATTGCTGAAGCAGTTGTTAAAGAAGTAAATGATTATGTTCTGAGTAAAGAAGAAAAACGCCGTATAAGGAAGTTAGAGAGAACTCGCGATGAACTTATTGTGCAAATTGACGAATTAGAGAGTAATATTAAAATAGTTAACGAAGAGTTAATGAAAGAAGGGGTCTATACTGATGCGGTTAAAACGCAGGAATGGAATGGAAAGTTAAAAAAATTAACTTCGGAACTAGAGGAAAAGAATAATTCGTGGCTAGAAATAGAGGAAGAATTAGAAAGTATACAATAAATATGGAAATAAAAATAACAACATATGTAGATAATGAAAAAGCACTTGAAGAAAAGTATGTAGGAGAATATATAGTAGCAAATACTTATGAAAAAATACAATATATTGATAAAAATAAGAAAAAAATAAAAATTTTTATTGACAAAATGAAAGAAAGTGTTAGTATAGAGAAAGACAATTCAAAAATGTCTATAGAATATAGTCGTAAAAGTAGTGACTATACAACGGTTTATGGCATTATGAAATTAGATACTCAGCTTGTAAAAATAAATAAACAGGCAAGAAATAATCTAGTCATGTATGAGATTATTTATAATATATTTTTTGATCAAGAAAAACAACAAAATAAATTGAAAATATTAGTGAAAAATAGTGGTAATTAAGTAAGGAGGTTACTTTAGTGAAAAACAAAATAGTAGAATTGCTACAAAATTCCTTGAAAACATTGGAAATAGATGGGGTTGATATCTATGTAGAAACACCTAAAAATACTGATAATGGTGATTTTTCTTCTAATGTTGCAATGCAATTAACGAGGGTATTGAGAAAAAATCCACGAGTTATTGCCGAGGAAATAATAGCAAACATCCCTGCAGATGATGCGGTAGAGAAGGTAGAGATTGCAGGACCAGGATTTATTAACTTTTATGTTAAAAAATCAAGTTTAGGAAGTATAATTGAGAAAATTCTAGTAGATGATTGTAAATATGGAGAAAATAATACAGGGCAAGGTAAGAAAGTTCTTTTAGAGTATGTATCGGCTAATCCCACAGGAACTCTTCATGTAGGTCATGCTCGAAATGCCGCATATTCAGATTCATTAGCTAGAATTATGAAAAAATCAGGATATAATATTTCACGTGAATATTATATAAATGACGCAGGAAACCAAATTAATAACTTAGTAATTTCAGCGATAGTTCGTTACAAACAAGCTTTAGGATTAGAAGCGGAAATGCCAGAAGATGCATATCATGGAGAAGATATAAAAGTATTAGGACAAAAATTAAAAGATGAATTTTCAGATTCATTACTAGAAAGAGAAGATTTAGAGAGCTTTATTCGTGACTATGCGGTTGCGTATGAAATGGATAATATTAAAAAGGATTTAGGTGATTTTGGTCTAGAGTATGATGTTTATTTTAGTGAAAAATCACTGTATGAAGATGGCTTAGTAGATAAAGCTATGGCTTCTTTACGTGAACAAGGATTTGTTTATGAAAAGGATGGAGCTCTTTGGTTAGAGACAACAGCACTAGGAACAGGTGATGATAAAGACCGTGTTCTTATTAAAGCTGACGGTTCACTTACATACTTAACAAGTGATATTGCTTATCACAAAAATAAACTTGATCGTGGGTTTGATTTATTAATAGATGTACTTGGAGCTGATCATCATGGGTATATCGCTCGTCTTAAAGCGAGTATTGTTGCGATGGGGTATAAGGCTGATCAGTTAGAAGTTCTTATTATGCAAATGGTGCAACTTTTAAATAATGGTGAAGTAGTTAAGATGAGTAAGAGAACAGGTAAGGCTATTACTCTTCGTGACCTAATTGATGAAGTAGGAGCAGATGCAGCTAGATATTTCTTGGTAATGAGAAGTGCAGATAGTCACTTGGACTTTGATTTTGCTGTGGCTAAGGAACAATCAAGTGATAATCCACTATATTATGTTCAATATGCTCATGCGCGTATTTGTTCAATTTTACGCCAAGCAGCAGAACAAGGAAATTATAATTTAGATAAATGTGATTATGAGTTGTTAACAGATGAATATTCAGTAGAATTACTAAAAACATTGGCCTATTATCCAGAAATAGTGGCGCAAGCGGCAACTAATTATGAGCCGCACAGAATATGCAACTATTTGCAGAATTTAGCGAGTGCATTCCATAAGTTCTACAATAACAATAAAGTTATAACAGAGAATGCAGAACAAACACAAAGTTATTTAGCGTTAATAACAGTTGTAAAAATAACTTTAAGAAATGCTTTGAAATTAATCGGGGTTTCAGCTCCGGAAAAAATGTAGATATATTTTGATGAAGGGAATTATTTTATAGATGGTAAAATTAAATGAATTAAGCACAGAACAAGTAAAAGCAATGTCATTAGTTGACTTATGCTATGTATATATGGTAGAAGAAAATATTGAAAAATTAAATATTTATGATTTTCTAGATTATATTAAGCCTCTAAGAGGTGTTGATGAAGAAGAATTTTCATCACAAGCAGCGTATTTTTATACAGATTTAAACTTAGATGGACGTTTTGTATGTGTAGAAGATGGAAGTTGGAAACTTCGCGACAGTTTATTTGTAGAAGATATTAAAAGTTTTGTTGAACCAAGTGTTCAAAAATTTGAAATTGATGATGAAGAGTTAGAAGAATTAGGAGAAGATGAGCAAGAAGATGTTCATGACGAAGTTGATGCTCTTGTAGAAGAGGAAGATATGGAAGAAAATGAAGATGTTTATGATTTTGATAATGATGGAATAGTATCGAAATATAATATCACGAATGAAGATGAAGAATTTTAAAATTATAAAAGCCCTTAGGGGTTTTTTATAATTTCTAAAGATAGTTTATGATGAAATAATAAAAATAGTCATTACTTAATATAATGATTATGGTACTAAAATTTTGTAAACATATTTACTGTTTCAATATAGTAGAAAATCTTTTCATTTGCTTATACCTGAAATATAGGTTATAATTACTAGAGTCAATAAAAGATATAGTAATAATTGTAATACAGATTTTAAGTTTTTTAAGTGAATAATGATATAACCCATTTATTTTATTTATTATCTTTCTAGCAAGAATACGATTGATTATTGATAATAATTTAAAATAAAAGGAGATTGTAACTTATGAAACAAGGTACAGTAAAATGGTTTAACGAGGAAAAAGGATTTGGATTTATCGCAGTAGAAGGTGAAAAAGACGTGTTTGTTCATTTTTCTAGCATCCAAAAAGAAGGTTTTAAAACTTTAAAAGAAGGCGATAAAGTTGAATTTGAAGTTGAAGATGGTGCACGTGGGCCACAAGCAGCTAATGTAGTTGTTCTTTAATTTTAGTAGTTATAATAATGAGAAACCCTATTAATTAAATAGGGTTTCTTTTTATAATTTAAAAAGATGTTAAATAGAAATAAAATTGCTAAGTACCTTGATTAGATAGGATTAATATAAAATAAATAGTAAAATATATGTAGAAAGATTATTTTTATTGATTAAGATATTTTGAAACAGATTGATTTT
>ERZ773087.971-NODE-971-length-19775-cov-24.726166_pt1 | contig 19775 bp, 20 predicted proteins | sample MGYA00511375_ERZ773087 | MGnify/ENA primary metagenome ERZ773087 (study PRJEB29015, sample SAMEA2737995) | human oral metagenome | biome: human oral; feature: human-associated habitat; material: dental | place: China | collected 2063 ...
AAAGTTACCAATAATTATTGAGAAACTGTTATTTTAAGCCAACTTTTTGAGGGTGAGAAACTTTAGTTACGTAATTAAAAACTAACAAAAAATGGCTACAACGAGTGTAACCTCTTGGGCAAATCTGTGGCAGAAATTCCTACAGTTTATTAACAAAACGAATGTGTTCAAAGGATTCTCTTATCGGAGAAGATGCATAGGACAAGTCGTGTCAGTACTTGGTATCTGTTTTTTGATATTCCAGTCGGTAAATGCGCAGAACTTCAGAACTTTGCGTGATGTGAAGATCAATGAGACCATCCTTGACCTTTCGCAGACAAACTGCACGATAATTCCTCGCAATGCTATGCACTCTTGCCATCGTCTCACATCGTTAACGCTTCCGCCTCGTCTCGATTCTATCGGTACGCAAGCGTTCTTCGCTTGTGACGGAATCAGTGGAAAACTATATTTCCCAGCAACTACACGTGTGGTAGATGCCTCAGCTTTTAATGGTTGTCGTCAGTTGACAGAATTGTCTTTTGACGGCTCTACACGTATAGGTGCTTTCGCTTTTGCTAATTGTCGTGGACTTCGTGAAGTTCGTCTCTCGGCTGTTGTTCCTCCTGTTTGTGCTGACAATGCTTTTGATGGTATAGATCTTAGCCGTGTGAAACTCATCGTTCCTGCTCAAGCAAAGAAGGCATATCGTAACGCACCGGGCTGGCGAAACTTCTTCTCACGTCATGAAATGGAGAATGTATGCGACCCAGAGAATCTCCTCGTACCGCGTCCTCTCAAGCTGGAAGTCTACAAAAATAGTCTTCCTCTCAAATGGAAAGATGTTGTAGGGGTAGAGGCTCCACAGGAATTGAGTAATGAAAAGATGCAAGCTGAGCGCATTCTCGTTGAGCGAACAGTCTATAAGAAAGGACGAAAGACTGGTCCGATGGTGCGTCTTGCACTTGACAAGTCGCTTACCAATGATGAGGCTTACACCTTGCAGGTGAATGATAAAGGAGTAACAATCAAAGGACGTACAGCAACAGCGGTGTTCTATGCATTGACGACACTCGAACAACTCTGTATTGGTAATGGTGTTTCCTCACGTTCAGTGAAGATTCCTACGCTCAATATTGTGGACGAACCACGTACGGAAATCCGTGAATTGATGGTCGATCCAGTGCGTCATTTCATTCCGTTTGAGGATTTGAAGGGCTTTATTGTTGAGATGGCACGCTATAAGTTTAATGCACTCCATCTTCATTTGGTAGACGATCAGGCTTGGCGTATAGAGATAAAGAAATACCCAGAACTAATTGAGAAGACGTCTGATCGTGTTGGAATGGATGACATGCCAGAGTGTATCAGCGGTTATTATACCCAAGACCAGATGCGCGAGCTCGTTCGTTTCGCAGCCCAGTATCATGTTATGGTGATTCCAGAGATTGAACTCCCAGGGCATGAGGTGGCTGCTGTTCACTGCTTTCCACAGCTCTCTTGTGCTAAGAAACCTGTACCTATTCGCTTGACTTGTGGTGTGAGCAATGAGTTACTATGTCCTGCAGAGCCATTTGTCTATGAGTTCCTCGATAATGTTTTGACAGAGTTAGCCGATGTATTCCCTGCTCCATACGTTCATTTGGGTGGTGATGAGGCTGGGCAGCCACCATTGGGTGCATGGTCAGATTGTGCAGCTTGTACAGCACTGAAGAAGAAAGAAGGGTACACAGAGAACTGGCAGCTGCAGCAATACCTCTTCGATCGTGTGATTAATAAACTTCAGTCATTGGGTAAGACACCAATGTACTGGTATGAACAGGAGTTTAAGACGATTCAGCCGGGCTGTGTGGTTTATGCATGGCGACATGGTTTAACGAAGACGGCGATTGATGCTGCTGTACACAATAAGGCGAAGATAATGCTCTGTCCGGGTGAACACTGCTACCTTGACTATCCACAACAGAAGGGGGATATGCCAGAGAAAAACTGGGGAATGCCCGTTACAACACTTGAGCAGACCTATCGTCTTGATCCAGCATGGGGGCAGGATAGTGTGTTTGTACGTGAAAATCTGCTCGGTGTGAGTGGAACGCTTTGGAGTGAATGTATCAACTCTACAGAACGTATTTACTATCAGGCTTTCCCACGTGCAGCCGCTTTGGCTGAGGCAGGATGGAGTGTTCCTGAACGTAGAAGTTATAAGGAGTTCCTCACACGAGTTCGTCCGTTGACAGATGATATGCAACGTCGTGGTGTTGCAGTCAATGTAAGATAGGTCGTAGTTGAGGGTCGGTGGGCTGTAAAAAGAATGTCTTTACGGCTCAGACAGATTATTATAAAAGAATTATCATCACGAAGATAATGATTTCTTTACGTGATGATAATTCTTTTTTTGTATGAAAATAAATATTTATTATCGTGAAGAAAAATATTTATTTTCATGTGAATAATTCGTTAAAGATTGAAGCTTACACCTGTAACGACCCATGCGCCTGGCTGTGGAACATTGCCATAGTCAACGTAATGGGCACCAAATAAGTTGTTTGCTTCAACATATGCCGTCCACTTCTTTGCATTCCAAGTCATACGGCTATCAACAACGCCATAGCTCTTATAGCTTTGTCGTTGGTTGTTCGTATCAATATAGTTTCCCATACGATGTTGGAAGCGATAGTAGAAGCCAAGGTCAAGATTGCGCCAGAGGTTCAACTGGAGATTGCTAACAAACTTATTCTTCAGATATTCCAACGCATATTTGCTTACATAGCCTTGATTATCAACCTTCTTCTGGTGGATATAGCTATAAGCTACACCAAACTTCTTAAAGAACTTTTGTGAAGGCAGAAGCTGATAGAGGTCGAAATCGAGTGAAGCCTCTGTTCCAAAGTGCTTTATCTTTCCGAAGTTTACACTCTTCCATAGCACTGCTCCGTTGGCATCTAATGTGCCATCACTGATCCAGTCGATGAGATTCTTGTGGTTATTCCAGTAAACACTTGCCTTGGCAGTGACCCCCTTGTTGTCATATTTCACACCCGTTTCGAATGCTGAAAGTTCTTCTGGGCGAAGATGTTTGTCTGCCTTATGACCACCAACTGAGTAGAATAACTCTGTTACTGACGGCATACGGAGGGATGAATTATAAGAAGCATATAGCTTCCAAGCGTTTCCTATACGGTAACTTGCATCAACTCCGGGGTAAACATGCATTGGCATATCTGCTTGACTGTTCTTGACAGCTGTCAAACCAGCCGACAGCGTGAAGCGGTCAAGGATGATATTATGCTCAAGGACAAACTGAATATTTGTGCGATTAAGTCCGACAGTGTAGTCTCTGTCTGTTCCATGGATATGCTTTGGACGAGAGAGTGGTTCGCCGAGGTTACCACTGACGAGGTCTTCATTGCGTAACTCTGCAGCAAAGGCTGTGCGTCCAAGGTTCCAATCAAAGTAAGCATTGAGGTTTACACCATAGATATCTGTGCGGTGATAGTTGAAAGGATACTTGTTGGATGCGCCACGGAAGAGTTCAAAGCGGTCCATATTACGGTTCCAATAGATAGAAGGGCGAATGTGGAAACGGCCCTTTAGATTCTCAGCTTGAATGGCTGTGAAGGTCTTGAAAGTGTGTTCAAACTGGTCATCGTACTTTGCTGAATAGAAAGTATTTGAACCAAAGTCTTTCACACTCATACCAGTATGCCAGCGTACGGCAATGTCTTCATCCGTATAATTACCTTGATAAAAGACTTTTGCAGTGCGGTAATCAGCGTTGAGGCTACCTGTCTTGTTGCGAAGATAGCCATCACTGCGGGTGTAAGAAGCTGATAGCTGATTGTTCCAATGGCCTTTTGAGGCAATGTTACCACGCACTCCAGCACTGAGATAGCCGTAGGAACCACCTTCAACATGGGCAGAGATACTTGTTTTTTGTGGAGTTCTGGTTACAATGTTTATAGCACCTAATAAAGAAGATGTACCATAAACGCGGGCTGCTGGACCCTCAAGGACTTCTATCCGTTCGATTTCACTGATGTCAACTGGGAAATCAAAGGAGTTGTGTCCAGTCTGTGCATCACAGATATTAATACCATTAAGGAGGACTGTGATTTGTTCTGAGTTGCCACCACGAATACTTACGTCAGTCAAGGCACCTAAAGGACCTTTCTGGCGGACGTCAACACCGACGGCATACTTTAGCAAATCGTTTACACTTTGTACTGGAGCCGCCTGAATGTCTTCACGACTCAGTACAGTTACCATTCTCGCTTGCTGACTAACTGTCAGCGGTGCTCGCGTTCCAGTGACGTTCACTTCCTCCATCATGATGCCTCTGTTGGTGATAGTTGAGTCCGTCTCTGCCTTCTCTGTTTCAATACTAATGCCCTTGGCAGTAGCATTTTGCAAGGTAGCGACGCTCAGTACACCAATCAGAACCTCTTTTCCAAGAACGGAAAAGAGCGAATAGCCATGGTTGGAGAAGTGTTTGAACTTCAGAACGCTGCGCTTTTGAAATGTTGGTTTGTACATAATATAATTAAAGAAAACGTCGGAAGGAGGAACTTTCCCCAACCGACAAACGGGTGCAAAAGTAATAAAAGTTTTTGTAACAGCGTGGATTAATCGATGATTATCTACTTTTATGTGGGTAAGGTGTAGAAAAACCTTCGTTTATGCACGTTATATTTGAGATTTTTACTACTTTTGTAGGCAATTAATTCTCGAAACAGACAAACGATTAATTGCACAATGAAAGCATTACGTGACCGTATCCTAAAGGATGGAAAGTGCTTCCCAGACGGAATCTTGAAGGTAGACAAGTTTATTAATCACCAGATGGATCCTAATCTGATGAAGCAGATTTGTGTGGAGTTTATCCGCCGTTATGCATCAACAGAAATCAACAAGATTATCACAATTGAAGCGAGTGGCATTGCTCCTGCCATTATGATGGGCTTTCTGCTCGACCTTCCTGTGGTCTTTGCGAAGAAGAAAAAGCCTTCAACAATGGGCGATATGCTTTCGACAAGCGTCTTCTCGTTTACCAAACAAAGAGAGTATCATGTTGTAATATCGAAGGAATACTTGGGTGAAGGCGATAAGGTGCTGTTTGTCGACGACTTCTTAGCTTATGGTAATGCAGCAAAAGGTATGATTGACCTTTGCAAGAAGGCGGGTGCAGAGTTAGTTGGTATGGGCTTTATCATAGAAAAAGCATTCCAACATGGTCGTGATGCGATTGAAGCAGCAGGTGTTCGTTGTGAGAGTTTGGCTATCATCGAGTCGCTTGAAAACTGTGAGATTAAAATGAGAGAAACATAAACGAGGTGGGCTTGTGTGCCCACCTTTCTTGTTTTATATGGTAATCATCTTTAACACAAACGCTTCTTTAAAGCATTGAGATTACTCTTTAAGAGGCGTAGAACTAACTTTTAAGAGGGATGGAAATATACTTTGGAACCACCAAAGCTACCCTTTTATTTCAGTAAAGAATAACATCTTACCTTTATTACATCGTTTTAAATAACAAAAAGAATGGAAAAGTCTAAGGAACTTATCTATGGTCTGAATGATCGTCCACCAATTCGTGAAACTATCTTTGCTGCTTTGCAGCATCTGTTGGCAATCTTCGTAGCCATTATCACACCACCACTCATCATCAGTTCAGCATTGAAATTCGACTTGGATACCACAGGTTTCCTCGTGTCAATGTCTCTCTTCGTGTCTGGATTGGCTACCTTTATTCAGTGTCGTAGGTTTGGTCCGATTGGAGCAGGGCTTCTTTGTATTCAAGGAACGTCTTTCTCTTTCATCAGTCCAATCATCGGAGCAGGTATGTTAGGTATGATTAACGGCAAGATGAACGTAGAAATGGGACTCAGTTACATCTTCGGTGCTTGTCTTGTTGCCTCTGTTGTAGAGATGGTTGTGAGCCGTCTCTTGCCTTACACACGTAAGATTATCACTCCATTGGTGTCAGGTATCGTTGTCTCCCTCATTGGTATGTGTCTTATTAAGGCAGGTATCAACTCTTGTGGTGGTGGTCAGTCGGCTGTTGATGCTGGTACATTCGGTTCTATGCAGAACCTTGGACTTGCGTTACTCGTATTGGTTAGCATTATTTTCTTCAACCGTTCAAACAACCGTTTCCTACGTATGGGATCCATTGTGTTGGGACTATTGATAGGTTGTGTAGCTGCTTATGCACTCAATATGATTGACTTTTCAAGCCTCAAAGGTAGTGGTAGCCTTAATATTCCAGTTCCTTTCAAATATGGATTGAACTTTGATTTAGGTACAATCATTGGTATCGGACTTATTTATCTCGTAACAGCTGTAGAGGCTTTTGGTGATATTACAGCCAATTCGCTCATCTCTGGTGAGCCTGTTGAAGGTCCTGTCTTCTTGAAAAGAGCACAGGGTGGTGTTCTTGCAGATGGTTTCAACTCTTTCTTGGCTGCTGTCTTCAATAGTTTCCCTAACTCAATCTTTGCCCAAAACAATGGTATGATACAGCTTACGGGTGTTGCGAGCCGTTATGTTGGTTATTTCATTGCAGGTGCTTTGGTTCTCTTAGGATTGTTCCCAGTTGTTGGTAAGGTGTTCTCACTTATTCCTGACCCTGTTTTGGGTGGTGCAACCTTGTTGATGTTTGGTACTGTTGCCGCAGCAGGTATTCGTATTATCGCTTCTACTGAGATTACTCGTAAGGCTGTGTTGGTCATGGCTATCAGTTTTGCAATGGGTCTGAGCGTAGAGTTAGTACCTGGTATTCTTGACAAGATGCCTGATATTATTAAGAACATTTTCTCAAGTGGTATCACCACAGGTGGCCTTACTGCTATCCTTGCTAATGCTTTTATCCGCATCAAGGAGTAAACTTAAGCAACATAGAAAACCAAAGAATCAATAATGATTTAAGTGTTTTCTGTAAGAAAAAAGCAGTTTTTTACTATCCTTTCGGTACATTCTCCTTTTAAATGTTTATCTTTGCAGAAGATAGAAGGAGAATGTACCGATTGCGTTTCTCCGTGATGTATAAATTGATTCTTAACAGAACAGAATAATAACAAAACTATGTCAAATCAGAATAAGCAGCGTAAATTTATAAAGTCGCTGACCTTTAAAGTTCTTTGTGGACTGGCTGTCCTCGTATTCTTGGGCTTAATTTATAATCTCATTGTGGCTTCAGATGATGCTCCTATGACTGAACAAGAGGAGGAAGAGGTGCAGAAACGAAATGCAGATGCAGACACAATAGACATAGTAGGCGATTATCTTTGGCCTAATATGAAGCCTTCAAAAGAGGACATGATGACTGATGAGGAGAAAGCTGCTGAGGCTGATAAGGCTAAGGCTGGTAAAGATGATAAGGGGAAGGAGGCTTCTGATAAGGTGCAGTCTAACCAATACGATGCTCCTATCGCAGCACCTGCTCCAGACATTACCCCATCTTCAGAACTTCCTGCTAAGCAGGCAGCACCTTCTATTGAGAAGATGGATGCTCCAAAGATTGAAAAGATCGAATAGTATAAGCACTGTTCTTTAGACTGAACAGTAGACTATAAGAATCTTCACAACTTTGTGTGAACGTTGTTCTAATGCTTATAAAGTAGAAAGAAAAAATACTATAACGACTTAAAAGAAAGAGAGGTATGCAATGAAACGTTTAGTTTTATTTCTTTTTGTAGCTGTCCTAATGGTGGGTTGTGCTACAACTTATTATGATTCAGAGGGTAATCCTGTGTCAAAGGAGAAGATGAGTCAGTTGCGTGCTACTGCTGTGAAGGCTCACTTAGCAGAGCATCGCTACCGCGTCTTCGTGGACCGTATGTACCCTATGTGTGGTCCTGCTGTCTATTTACAGGACGATTGGGGACTCGAGGTGAGTGGTGATTCGGTAGGACTTTTCCTCCCTTATTTCGGTAGAGCTTACTATATTCCTTACGGACGTGGTGGCGGTTTGAGCCTTGTAGAACCTCTAACGAGTTATAGGGAAGAACCGATGAAGGGCGGACGTCGTATCTTTATGACCACTCGTAATGATTTCGAGAGCTATCAGATTGTACTTGAAGTCTTCGATAATGCCACTGTTTCATTGGTGATTAATCCCAGTGAAAAGGAGACGATTAGTTTTTCTGGTGTGATGGAGCTTAATGATGTTTTTACACCGAAGGGTCAAAAAGCAAGTAAGAAACATCAGACAACATTCATGAAATTATGATTAACCGACTTAATACTTTGTTCCTGTTCCTGTTTGTAAGTCTTATGGCATTCGGACAGTCGGCAGGAACAATTGCGTCTAAAGATGCCATGCTTTATGAGTCGTCTCGACATCTATATGAGAAGGGTGATACGTTGACGATTATCTCAAAAGATTTTGAATGGCCAAAAGGCTTGGATGGCTCGGTCTTACCAGAACTACAGCACTATCTTACAAGCTTTTTCTTTAACCAGTCTTCTGAAAGTTATGATACTGGTTGGAAGCAGTTTGTGTCTTCGTTAGGGAAGGAAGTGCGAACTATAAAGGATGATACGGGTGCTGAAAGGCGTTTTTATGATATGGGGTTAAGATGTCTTTGGTTGGAGCCAGGAAGATATATTTCTTTTCTTGCCCGTTTGGAGGAGCGTAATGCAACAAGTGTCATTACGGCAAAGCATTCTTATTTTACCTTTGACCTTATCAATAAGAAGGTCTTAACGCAGAATGATGTGTTTAATCAGACACGCATGTGGCAGGATCCTAACGTTCGTTATCAGTTCTATGAACTGTTAGATTATACGGCAAATACGCATACTGAGGACTCTATAAATTGGGATATTCTACCCAATCAGTTTGTATTGATAGGACAGAATATACGTTTCGACCTTGGTGTTGATAACGGTGGAGGAGTTTATTCAGAAGTAAGTAATGACATGGTAGATGTCCTTTTCTCTAAGAGCTTTAAGAAGTGGCAGAAACAGTCATTATCTTATGCAGGCACAAAGAAACTTCCTAATGAGGCTGTATATGTCTCCTTATCAACTGATTCTGTCTTCCCAGAAATATTGCCACAGTTTGATGGAAATTTAGCTGCGGCTATTGGACAGAATATTTCTTATACAGGACTTAACCCAGCAACAACTCCTGTGGGGAGAACTTACGCCTCTTTTATTGTTGATACGGATGGTTCCTTGAAAGATATAGTCTTTCTAACGGTAAATAATATCGAGTTGAACCGCGGTATTGCTGCAGCACTTCAATTATTAAGAGGTTGGAAACCTGCAATGCATAATGGTAAACCTGTAGCTTGTAGATATAACCTTCCCCTCACTTTACACTTCCAATAAGAGTCGTGCGGAGCCTTAGCACGTGTGGTGCGGATGGTAAGCACCAATGGTGCGGAGGCTTCGCACCAAGCAAACAGATGTAAATGTGATTGTCGATAAAGAGTTGATTCAGAGTCGATTAATGCTTGTTCATTGCTTGTTTCGAAGGTGAATGAAACACGAAGGCGTTTGTTTTGTCTCGGCAAAGAGAGGAGACTGAAAGTTGATAGGTTGTACTTATCTTCTTTTAGGGTATGGTTGTATGCTTTTCGTCCTTCTCTTTTTCAGCCTGATATAGGAAGTCGTAAATGATTTCTGTAACCCTTTCTTGCCCTTCGTTAGTAAGTCCTGGAAGGGTGAAGATTCTTCCCTTTGTTGTATAAATTATCTGAACGATGAAAGGAACGAAGTAATAATGGTAATCGTTTATCCCTTCTATCTCATCAGCAGTTACTTCTGTATATTTGCGACGTAGACAATCGTAGAAGCAAATATGGTCACCTTTGATGGATAGATAGTCTTTTTCCCATAGTTTTTGGCAGGCAACAAAAAGTCTGAAAAGCCAAAACGAAACAGTATGAAGTATGAATGAGAGTACGATAATGAGCATGAAAGGATGGGCAGCGTCTACACCTTTGTGCCCAAAGAAAAACCATATAAAAAAGAAGACGGGAATGGATGTGAATAACGCTTCTAAGAGTAATAAGCCACTATATTTGTATTTGATAACCATTTTAGAATTGTGTGTAGATAAAAGGTTGGATACTATGATGACTAAGATTAATAACTAACTGCATAACAACAGCAAAGATACATAGCTTTACGAGCCATGAAGAATGGATAAACTTACTTTGCAGCCAGTTATAGTCAGTCTCTCGAATACTATGAAGTTCTAAACTGATCAGCACAACGGCAAGCCATAGTGGGTATTCCATTAGGAAGGTGTAGGCATCTGCGAGGCTGATAGTATGCAGGATGTTGTCTATTAATGTTGTAGCAGTCGTCATATCTGCTGCACGGAAGAATATCCATGCAAGAGAAACATAGCTAAACGTAATAAACCAACTGATACCTTTTGTGTATTTATTGTCTGGTATCTTATCCAATCCATTGTTTCGACAGAGCTTATGAATGACCAGTCCAATACCATGAAGTACGCCCCATATGACGAACATCCATGATGCACCATGCCATAGACCTGCTACTATCATCGCCAAGAAACTGTTGAGATAGGTGCGAAGTTCGCCTTTTCTGTTTCCTCCCAATGGGATGTAAAGATAGTCACGGAACCATGTGGAGAGAGCTATATGCCAACGATGCCAGAACTCTGTGAGGTTCAGACTCTGATAAGGGAACCTGAAATTGTCTTTTAGTTCGTATCCCATTAGGGCTGCAACACCAATGGCAAGGTCGCTGTAGCCCGAAAAATCAAAGTAGATTTGAACCGAAAAGCCCAATACACCCATCAAATTACCAAAGCCACTTTGGCTTGCTGGCGCATCAAAAACAATGTTATTGTATTGTGCGATATAGTCGGCGATGAGGGCTTTCTTTATCAGTCCGCAGATAATCAGCCATAAACCTTTATAGACAAGGTTTTGACTGACATTGTCTTTCGGTGTCTGAACTTGTGGGAGCAATACTTCAGCGCGGGTAATGGGACCAGCGATAAGGAGTGGGAAAAAGGTAAGGTAGAAAGCGTAGTCAATCAGTTCTGCCGTCTTTGGATAGCGTCCTTTATAGACATCGACGGTATAACTGATAGCTTGAAAGGTGAAAAATGAGATTCCGACAGGTAGCAACATCTTCTCTGGTGTGAAGTTGCTACGCAAGAGTTCGTGGAATATCTCAAGTGTAAAGTTTGTGTATTTGTAGTAGAGTAGGGGTAACAACTCTGTTAGGATGACAATGGCAAGTCCAATTTTACGCACTTTTCCACGCTTTAAACGCATCATAAAGCGAGTGAGATACCATGAACTAATCGTAATAATGGGCAATAACCACATCAAAACTCCATTCGCTTTGAAGGCAAAGAAAAGACTAAAAGCTATGACGTATACCTTTGTCCATGTTTGGCGATAGCGGTTTAATCCTATGTATATGGCAAAGAAAACAAGGAAAGAAACCATAAATGGAAATGTACACAGCGACCAGTTCTTGTCTTGTGAAGACAAGAAATCAAAGAAGGCAGTCATTAACTGTGTTATATTTGTCATCTATTAATCGTTTATTTGCTGCTTGTTTCCTTTTTAATAGCCTTCAAAAGAAGGTTGCAAAAGCTTTGTGTTTGTTGCCTTGTGATGGGCTTTTGGCTTGTTGAGTTGTAGCGGATTTGCACACTCTTTACTCCTTATAAACTTAGCTGCAGTATCCATCCAGTAGGCGGCTGCAGCCCATGTAGGATGATAATGGTCGCTACCTCTTTTGAGTTTTATGTTACGACTGTCAAAGAAATGTCCTTTTCCGACATTCTCCTTTATGACATCATTGATCCCAGTATCGCCATTCCAATCAGAAGGACTTATCCATACGAAAGGAATGTTACCTAATTTCTTGACCAATTGTTGTACATATTGCGTACGGTTAGCAAGGTCATTGATAAAGAGTTCATTACTACCAAGGCAGATGAGTATGTATGTTGGCTTATATTCTGTAATGAAGTGTTCTAAGGTTTGAGTGGTTCCCCAACGCTCAGTAGAAGAACTATACCAGATAACGGTATATAGTTTGTGTCCGTTTTCGCCTGCATAATCACCCAACCTACGTGAAAGTCCTTCCACCATTGAGTCTCCAATGAAAAGGATTGTCTGGTTGCGATGTACCTTTTTAGCGGTATGCTTTGTTTGTTTTGTTTTCTCAATAAGCGGTCGGCTTAGGTTGACAAGCGTTATCTTGCGGATAGTATAGCTGCCCATTGTTATCTCAGTTGGGATAATAGCATAGACAATGATGGCTGCCATGACAGCAGCCATCAAGAGTAGTGTCTTTATCTGGGCGTGCATACGATTGTCTTATTTCAAGATAATTTCCACAGGACAGTGGTCGCTTCCCATAATCTCTGTATGGATCTTGGCATCTTCGAGACGGTCTTTGAGACGTTCTGAGATGAGGAAATAGTCGATACGCCACCCCGTATTCTTCTCTCTTGCACGGAAACGATACGACCACCAAGAGTAAGTAACCTGCTCTGGATAAAGAGTACGGAAGGTGTCGATGAAACCATTGCTTAGTAATTGAGTCATCTTCTCACGCTCTTCATCAGTGAAACCAGCATTCTTGCGGTTTGTCTTTGGGTTCTTAAGGTCTATCTCCTGATGAGCAACATTCATGTCACCGCATACGATAACAGGCTTTTTCTCATCGAGTTTGTGAAGATAGGCTTGGAAGTCATCTTCCCACTTCATACGATACTCCAATCGACGAAGCCCATCTTGTGAGTTCGGTGTATAAACAGTTACGAGGTAGAAGTCTTCCATCTCGAGTGTAATTACACGTCCCTCATGGTCATGCTCATCAATGTCAATGCCATAAGTCACGTTCAATGGCTTATGCTTTGTGTATATTGCCGTACCAGAATAGCCCTTCTTGTCAGCGTAATTCCAATAAGATTCATAACCCGGAAAACTGAGATCGAGCTGTCCTGCTTGCATCTTTGTCTCTTGTAGGCAGAAGAAATCAGCATCCAAGTCCTTGAATTGCTGCTCAAACTCTTTTCCTACACAGGCGCGAAGCCCGTTTACATTCCATGAAATAAACTTCATCGTATTTCTTTCTTTTCTATTGTTCTTAGTTCAAACTCAACAGGTATGCTGAATTTCTTTTCTTGTTTATATTCAATGCGTCCATCCTGATGTTCTATAAGTCTATATAATCTATTGATTACAAATTTCATCTTAAGGCTGGATGTCTTTATATCATAGTGTGCATTAAGTGTATAATTTAGTAGTATACCGACAACCTCATAAGTACCCTGAGAAATTTTAATTTTTGTAGTAATACGTGGAGTTGCATATAAATCTGCTGGGTCCTTAGACTCCTGATTAGATTCAAGACGGAACTGAAGGTCGGCTAAAGGAGCTTCTTTTAATGCTGAACAAAGGTGAGCGGCTTCGCTGCTGTTGTCATCAGTAGATATTCCAAACGCAAGAGCTTCATAAGGAAAGTTCTTGCAAACTACTATGCCATTCCTATTGACAGTCCATTTAATATTACCACTAAGTCCCTGATTTTTTGCATCAGCACTGATAAAACCTTTGTAATCACCGGGAATACTGTTTAAAACCTTTCTCTGTGCTTCAAGGAATTGTTCTTTTGTTAGCTCTTTTTCCTTACCCCTTATATTTTCATTGTTGTCGTCTTTTGAGCAGCTTGTGAGGCATAAAGTGAGGGTGCATAGTGCCATAGCTGCAAGTGTTATAATCTTTTTCATATACTTTTGTTTTAAAGTTTTTATCTTATAATAAAGGTAGACTACTCGTCTTATATCCCATGAAATAAATTTTCATTTACATCTTATATCCTTCCAGATAGAAGCTAACAGGTGTATCAAAATCCTCTTGTATAATTGCTGTTGCATGTGCCTTGTTTATTTTCACCAGTTTGTATATAGTGAATTGCATTTGCATTTCAGAGTTGTTCATTGTATAACTACTGTTAAACTGCTTATTGTTAAAGGAAACGGCACCTGTTAATTCATAAGTTTCGTTGGCTGTTGTAATATCAAACTTGAAGTTAGATGATAAGTTGAAAAACACCTTATTATCTTGTGGTTGTATCGTCGTAATATACAATTTCAGCAATCTTTGTTTCTCGTTAATGAGAGTAGTATATAGCGAAGATGCAGACTTCTTTGACACTCCATTTGCCAACAATTGATATGGGAAGTTGTTGACTGTAATGGTAGAGTTCTTATCTACAGTCCAATTGATTCCTGGCCAGATTGTTGTTGTTGTCCCATAAGTAGCAGCCAAGTTACCTTTATAGTTTCCAACAATGTTGTTGAGCGCCTGTATAGCATTTTTCTCAGCATCTGGAATGTCGTTGTCTTTTGAGCAACTTGTAGTAAACAATGCTATTACAAGTGCGCAAATGACCATTGTTATAAGTTTCATATTTCTTTTCATGCTCTTCCTTCTTTTGACGTACTTGTACGAAGCCCTGTTGAATAGGCTTCGTACAAGTTACATTTATTGCTTTTTGGCCCTTAGATAGTATGTTATTGGCTTGTCGAAATCTTTCTGCCATTCTTTTACTCCACCATTCTTATGTTTCTTAATTAGTCCCTCTACTGTAAATTCGAGGTATAATTCTGATTCATTTATATTATAGTAACTCTTGGATATAGGTTGAGCTTTTTTGATTGATCCTACTATTTCATAATCTGCATTTGGTGCAGAAAGTGGTGCGTAGAAAAGAAGGTCTATATTCAATGACATGCGGTTGTCGGATATGTCTGAACCTGCCATGACAATATAAAGAGGTGCATCTTTAACGTCTAAAAGTGTCTGAAATAATTCTGACATTTTCCCAGCAACTTCTTGTTTTGAGACACCAGTTGCTAATGTCGCGTATGGGAATTTCTCGATAATAATATCGTGGTTCTTATCTATCTTCCAACTAATTTTTTGTCCAAAAGCTCCTTCTGTACCAGTTTCTGTCGTGGTAGAGAAACCTAATGTTCCTTTATATTCTCCTACCATGTGGTTAAGAACTTGTTCAGTAGTCTTGGGATAGTCAACTTCATTTTTGTCACTTGAGCAGCTGGCCGTAACTGCCAACATTGTAACTGCACATAAAGCCATAAAGGCTGTTTTCATTGTTCTTTTCATTTTTTTTGAGTTTTAAAGTTTATAATAGTGTTTAAATTATATTCTCTTGGTCTCTCCGCGTAGCAAATCCATGAACTCATTGCGGGTCTTACTTGATTCAAATACACCGCTATAAGCACTTGTTGTGGTGATAGAATTCTGCTTTTCGACGCCACGCATTTGCATACACATGTGCTTTGCTTCGATGACAACCATTACTCCTTGTGGCTTCAGCGTATCATTGATGCACTGCATAACCTGCTCTGTCAAGCGTTCTTGTACCTGTAGACGATGTGAGAAGATGTCCACAACACGTGCAATCTTGCTCAATCCTGTTATATATCCGTTTGGTATATATGCAACATGAGCCTTACCATAGAACGGAAGAATGTGGTGTTCACACATGGAGAAGAAGTCAATATCTTTCACAATAACCATCTGGTTGTACTTCTCTTCAAACAAAGCGTCTGTCAACACCTTATGTGGGTCTTGTGTATAACCACGTGTAAGTACCTGCATTGCCTTTGCAACACGCATCGGTGTTTTCTGCAAACCTTCTCTTTCAGGATCTTCTCCTAAGAGTGTAAGCACCTGCTTGTAGTGTGATGCAAGTTCGTCTAATCCTTCACGGAATGGTATTTCTGGCGTCATATTATTTTGTTTTCTGATTAATTGTATTTGTTAGGGTTCTCTTTATGATAATAAGGTGGAATAATCCTTAGAAATCTACAGGTTGTGTTGTCTTAATACTCACCATCATTCGGATGACGTTAGCATGCGGATAGCCTTCTTTTCGAAGTGTTCGCATAATCTTCTTTGCTGCATTGTAGTTGGTAAAGTTACCTACAAGACACATCCAACGTGGTGGGTAGAAGTGTACATAAACAGGTTGATCAGGGAAGAGTTGCTTCGCTTTTTGACCCGCCTTGTCTGCTTGTTGGTGTGCAATACGAGTATTACCACCACTATAAACTTGTACACGGAAGCCTCTTACTTTCTGTGTACCTTTCTTGATACGTTTGGTCACAATCCGCGTGTCTTCAATCTCATCCCAAGAAGGGACGTGCGGTCTTCTGACTAAACGTTTTACAATCTTTGTCCTGACAGGCTGTAAGGTGCTGTTATCTGGGCGTGCTATTTCTGGCTTATGCTCGTTTAACTTTGGAACAGTTAGCTGTCTCGTGTCTGGCGTCTTGATAGATGGACGTGCGCTCTCGTTTTGACTCTCTACTTTCTGTCGGTCTTTATTATTTTTCTTTGAAGCTTTCTTGCCATTCACCAATGCGTCAATCTCGGCACTCTGTGATACCGTTACCGACCCTTGGGCATTAACAGCCACAACAGCAGTCAGCATAAAAACTATGATTGTAAGGAGTCTTTTCATTCTTTAGTGTATAAAAATTGAAATAGAGGTTGTATCAAAAATGCCAATGGTTGTTGACCAAGTAGCAATTTGATACAGCCTCTTAGATTTTCTTTGAATTACTTCTTCCAAGCGTCGATGATAGCCTTGAAGTCAGCAGCCTTCAATGAAGCACCACCAATCAAGCCACCGTCGATGTCAGACTTGCTGAACAACTCTGCAGCGTTGCTTGCGTTACAGCTACCACCATAGAGGATAGTTGTGTCCTCTGCAGCCTCTTCGCCATACTTCTCAGCAACGATAGAGCGGATGTAAGCCAACATCTCCTGAGCCTGATCAGATGTAGCTGTCTTACCAGTACCGATAGCCCAGATTGGCTCGTAAGCCAAAACGATGTTCTTCCACTCCTCAGCAGAAAGGTGGAATACAGAACCCTCGAGCTCAGCCTTTACTACCTCGTTCTGCTTCTCAGCCTCACGCTCCTCAAGAGTCTCACCGCAGCAGAAGATAACCTTCAAACCGTTAGCCAATGCCAACTGTACCTTCTCCTTCAAAATCTCTGCAGTCTCACCATAGTACTGGCGACGCTCAGAGTGACCGAGGATTACATACTGTGCACCAGTGCTCTTTACCATAGCGGCAGAAACCTCACCAGTGTAAGCACCCTTCTCCTTGTCAGCGCAGTTCTCAGCACCGAGAGCAACACCCTCTGCGTCCAATACCTGTGCAACACTTGCAAGGTGAATGAATGGAGTACAGATAACAACATCACAGTTTGGCTTCTCTGCCTTCAATGAGTCGTTGATTTCCTTTGCCAAAGCAACACCTTCCTGCAGGGTCTCGTTCATCTTCCAGTTACCTGCTACAATTTTCTTTCTCATTTGTCTTTTACGTTTTAAAAGTTGATATAATTTATTTGATTGTTCTTTTTGTATTAACCATTGCTCTTTTTGTCTCAACCATTCCTCACGTTTTCTTACCCATCGTGTCCATGACCAAATGCGATCGGCTACGATAAGGAGTGTCAGTGGGAAGATATAGCAAATAAGAATCAATACAATTTTTGTCCATGTCTCATTCTCTGGTTCACGTCCTACCTCAATAAGTGACAATGGTGCGTTCAGTTCTGCTTGTTTCGGCAGGTCGTTATGGCTCCACTTATTAATAATAGTACCTTTATAAAGCAGTACCAAACCAGGGTTACTTCGAATAATGGTCTTTAGAGTTGTGCCATCCATTGTATAGAATGGATATTCAGCTCCAGTAATATCTCGCCAGTGTTTTACAGCTTTATCTGTACTTGCAGTCAATCCATAGAAGCCATAACCATTCTCCTTAGCATATTCATAGATAGCATCAATCTCTCCAAAGTTGCTATCGTCAGCACGCTCCAATACTGGGGCAATGAGTAGGAAAGTATATCCATCCTTGGTCAGAATACTATCGGTAAGGTCCTCTCCCGTCTTTTCGTCTGTAATTGAAAAGTCGTGAATAGGTGGTTCGTAACCCTTTTCAAGTATCTCTTGGTGCGTATCTTTGAATACCCATGTAGAATCATTGTAAGGGTAATCATTCTCTGTGAATTCTTTTGTTACGCCATTCTTCTCACAAATGAAGGTCGTCTTATAAGTCGTTAGCTTAGCACCTTTGGGTATTTCCATTCCCTTTTTGATATTCTGTCCAATGTAATAAGGACGGAAATCAAAGATAGGCAGATGATAAAGACTCAGTGTGGAGGCTGTGACAATAAAGACAATCGTGAAATAAAAAGCTATCCACTGATTTGTTTTTGATACAAAGCGTATTTGATAAAGTGGCCAGCAGGCAAGGATGATGGCTGCTGTCAAGAGGATTATATTCTTGATGAATGTCTGCGTATTCGTGAGGTGAATGGCATCACCAAAGCAACCACAATCCTGTATCGGATTGCTTACAGTAAGCCAAAGCGTCACAAGCGTCATCACCACCATCATGATAAGAGATAGCTTGCTGGCGAGTCGGCGACGAATAGCAAGCAAGAGCATCACACCCAAGGTGAACTCTATTGCTGATAGTCCGACAGATAAAATCAATTGTGCCCAATCTGGAATATATGCCGACAACTGCACCGCCTCTAAGTATTCTGCAATCTTATATTGCGAACCTAAAGGGTCAATCGCTTTGACGAAGCCCGAAAAGATGAATGTCAAAGCAAGTAGGGTGCGGCTGAGGTTTACCAGTATAGACTTTATTTTATTCATGTAGTTTGATTGCTCCAAAAACAGCGTAGTTCATTATATCCATATAATTGGCATCGATACCCTCGCTGACGAGAGTGGCACCACCAAGGTCTTCAATCTCCTTAATGCGCTCAATCTTTGTCAGGATAAGGTCGGTATAGCTGCTGACACGCATATCGCGCCAAGCCTCTCCATAGTCATGATTCTTCTTTATCATCAACTCATAGGACTCCTTTGCGTAGCTGTCGTAAAGTGCCAAAGCCTCATCAGGGGTCATGTCAACGCTATCGACAAAGCCCTTTTCCAACTGGATAAGTCCTACGATACTGTAGTTTATCAGCGCGATGAATTCTGGGCGAATACCTTCACCCACCAAACTTTCACCCGTAATCTCCAAAGAACGGATGCGTTTTGCCTTAATAAAGAGCTGATCAGTAAGGGAAGATGGGCGCAGAATACGCCATGAAGCACCATAGTCATGGAGCTTCTTTTCAAAGAGACTTCTGCACTCTGCGAGTACATCTTGAAATTCCTGCTGTGTCTTTGTCAGTTGACTTGCCATAGTCTTATATTGATTTGACTGCAAAAATACAGAATTTCGCTGTAATAAACGAATGAATTAACAACTATTCCTGTCTGTCCCTTTGCTTCACAAACGAATGGAATGGGGTGTAACTACATTTGGAATGCTTTTCGTTGGTGCCTGCAGCGTGTTTCAACAGGTGTACTTACGATGGAATAAGTCGTCTGAAGAGCTCTCTTATAAGTCCAGTTACGTAGGTCTAAAGGCTGTTCTGTATAGATGCCTGTTGTAAGGTGGCAATTTTTTTTCATGAAAAAAAAGAATTATTTTCATGAAAAAAATATTTTTCTTCACGAACAGAAATATTTCTTTTCATGAAAATAATTCGGCAATCATCATTAAATGGTTGTTTAGTTGATGTGAAAATGTGCATGGGTATTATGTCTTTTTAATACTATTCATTGTTTGTTATGTTGCTTTTTGTGTATATTTGCATTTGACAAATAGGATTGTAGTTCTCTTCCTCTTTTCCTACAAATTCTATAACAATATTTACTAATTCTATATAAACC
>ERZ773087.977-NODE-977-length-19704-cov-4.845081_pt1 | contig 19704 bp, 12 predicted proteins | sample MGYA00511375_ERZ773087 | MGnify/ENA primary metagenome ERZ773087 (study PRJEB29015, sample SAMEA2737995) | human oral metagenome | biome: human oral; feature: human-associated habitat; material: dental | place: China | collected 2063 ...
CTTCATTTACCCATTCCTGATTTTCAAGATACCATTTTACAGTTTTTCTTATTCCTGTTTCAAAATCAGTTTCAGGATACCATCCTAATTCCCTTGCAATTTTTGAAGGATCAATTGCATATCTCATGTCGTGTCCCAATCTGTCCTGGACATAAGTTATCAGGTCATAATTTATATTTGATAAATCTGTCTTCAGCACTTTTTTATACTCATCATTTGCAGTAATTTCATCCTTTAAGATATCAATTACTAATTTTACAATATTTATATTCTGCTCTTCATTAAATCCACCAATATTGTAAACTTCTCCTAATTTTCCATTTCTAACTACTAAATCAATTCCTTTACAGTGATCTTCCACATATAGCCAATCCCTTACATTCTCTCCCTTTCCATATACAGGAAGTGGTTCATCTGCCAATGCTCTGCTTATCATAAGTGGTATTAGTTTCTCAGGAAAATGATAAGGTCCGTAATTGTTTGAACATCTAGAAATAGTTACAGGCAGCTTATATGTTCTATAATATGCTAATGTAAATAAGTCTGCACTTGCCTTTGCTGATGAATATGGGCTTGAAGTATGTAGGGGAGTTTTTTCAGTAAAAAATAAATCAGGTCTATCAAGTGGTAAATCTCCATACACCTCATCAGTAGATACTTGATGAAATCTCTTTATCCCATAAGTTCTACAAGCATCAAGTAATGTTGTAGTTCCAATTACATTTGTTCTTACAAAAATTTCAGGATCTGTTATAGACCTGTCTACATGGCTTTCAGCTGCAAAGTTTACTACTATGTCCGGCTTTTCTTCTTCAAATAATTTAAAAATAAATTCTCTATCAGCAATATCTCCTTTCACAAACTTATAGTTTGCCTTATTCTCTACAGGTTTAAGGGTTTCTAAATTTCCTGCATAAGTAAGTAAATCCAGGTTTATGATAATATCATCAGGATATTTATTCACCATATAATGCACGAAATTTCCTCCTATAAATCCTGCTCCACCTGTTACTATAATTTTCATTTTTTTCTCCTTGATTTTAAATATTAGTAAGCTATATCACTTATTTATTGTAACCATTTTCTTTAAATATGACAATAGTAAACGTAAGATACGGTTAGTTTTATTAATTATTATAGTATTTTTTTACTAAGTTAATAGGGGTTTCCTCGCCGACGGCGAGGAAACCCCCCAATTAAACAGGTATATAACTTTATATTTAGAAAACTGTTTCTCAACAGCTCCAATTAATACTAATTAAAATTACTTTATCCATGCTCCGTTACTATCAACACGGTATCCATTAATTACAGTATTTTGTGCCATAGCTCCCTTTGGCATGTTACCCTCGGTTTTCTCATAAAAATAATACCATTTATCATTAATCATCTTCCAACCGGTAACCATATAGCCTTGTTCATCAAAATAATACCAATCTTTTTGGTCATTAAACTTGAGTTCTGCCCACTGTGATTTTTTCCAACTCTTGTCCGGATACTGATACCACCAACCTTTAGAGTCTAATATCCACTCGCCCTCTTTTTTATTAATCTCATTTCTTGGTTTTACTCTGCTTATAAATCTACTGCCACTATGGTTTCTTGAACTTCCCCCTCCATAACTTCCACTATTACTATTACCATTATCTATTGGTTTGCTTGGAGTGCTTGGGTTCATTGGTTTGCTTGGAGTGCTTGGGTTCATTGGGTCGTTTGGTTTACTTGGGTTCATTGGGTCATTTGGTTTACTTGGGTTCATTGGGTCATTTGGCTTATTCGGGTTACTTGGAACGCTTGGGATAGGGTTACTTGGAGTAGCCTGATTACTTGGAGCTAATGGGTTACTTGGGTTGCTCGGATTACTTGGGTTACTAGGATTCATTGGATTACTTGGAACACTTGGACTTGTAGGGCCAGTTACAGTCAAAGTACCTATAAGTGCAGGACTTCCTGCTTTATAATTATCTCCATAAGCTATTGGAGATATTGTGTCTATATTAAATGTCCCTGCCATACTACCGTCAGTTCCCCATGTAAATGTAGGTAAAGCTGTTATAGCATCTTGCTTTAAATCTCCATTTACTACTCCCTCTACTGTAAAGTCATCAAAACTTTGAGGTAAAGTTGGAAGTTGTTCATTTACCTTTATAGATTTGTTAGCAACCTTTAAAGTTACGTCTTTTTTAGCTATTTTAAACTTTCCAAGTTCAGTTTCAAAATTACCATAATAATTTGAAAGCTTAACTTTTACCTTATATTCCCCTGCATCTACCGGCTTATTAGTTAAGACAGTGTCATTTATATCCCTGTATTCAATAGTATAATTATTGTCATGAGTATTAAAATTATCAATACCATGCTCTTGTTTATTATACACTATATTAGTAGGAAGTTGAGGAAAATCTACTTTCTCAGCACCTATAAATGAAGTTGCAAGACTAACTTTTCCATTTTCACCACTTGATATATTTTTATAATCTATAACTGCAAAACCATTATCATCTACATTCCATAAGACTTTAATATTAGAATTAGGATAGGTCAAAATATGCCTATTATCATAGCCTCCTGCAACATAAAAAAATGGTAGTGAATTATTATTATATTGGTCAAATACAGTATCATCCCAAGCTATAACATTTGCATTTGTACCTATGTTTACATTAGCAAGGTCATGGTTTGGGGGAGTATTTACTTTTATTACACTATTATGTGTTCTCAAATCTGTACTATTTTCAGTTCCAAAAGAAAAAATAGTACCCCCTGTAATATTATAATTTGTACTTTCGCTAGGTTGCAATATTAATGCCTGCATATTAACATAATTGCTGATGCTACCACCTCTCATGTCAAGGCTACTCTTTCCTGCCAAAAGAACAGTAGGAAAAAGTGTAGGAGGAATACTACTCTGAGTTCTACTAAGTTCTCCTCCTAAAATAGTAACTTTTATATTACCATTGGCATTAGTTCTTAATGAAGAACCTCCAAGTGTAGAATTTATACTTCCTCCCCTGATTTCAAACTCAGAAATATCTGTGGTTGCTATACTTTCAAGGTCTATTAGTGTAGGTATGGCACTTCCTTTTATATCAGCGTCCCAAATTACTTTTTTACCATTTGCTAGTCTTATAGTTACAGGATTTTCATGATAATTAAGTTCTGCCTTACCTGTAATTGTAATAGTATCATTTGCATTTAGTGCATCTTCAATCTTTTGTGCTACATAATTAGATATATTTGGTGTACCTGCCGGTGGTGTGATGTTTACTTCCGTACCTATTATACTTCCTGCCGCATAAGTATTATATGGAAGTGTCGAAACAAGTGGAACTGATGCTACCAAACAACATACTGCAACTATACCACCCAATTTTTTTAATTTCATTTACTATCTCCTTTACTCTTACTCTAATTTATCAACTATTTCAAAACACTCTTATTTAGTTCTTTTATTCAAAGTATTCTTAAGATTTTTATTTAATTTGAAGTTGATAAAAACCAAAATTCTACACAAATAATAACAATTTTTAATGATAATTATACGAATTGAATATTATTAAATTTTTCGTAAAATTAAGCTCTTTAATTATTATTTATTTTATTCTTTTATCAGTATAGAAGTTACTCTTGTAACTGTCAAGTAAACATTAGTAACAGTTTATTTTCAATTTTAATAACTTTATAGTTGTAACATGCTAAACTATACTTTTTTACAATGTCATTGTTTTAAAACTTCATAAATTGCCTAAGTTTTTTTATATAAAGAATTATTAAAAAACTATTATAAAATATCCATTATTGTTGTCGTGAAATATATATCTATTTATGTTTTGTCCCCCTACGGGGGACAAAACACTTCTAATAATAACTTTTGTTTTTAAATAGCAAACAAATATTATTTAATTTGCACTACACCGTTTTCAACCCACTCTCCATTTGCATTAACCTTATATCCGTCAGGTGTGGTGGTATTTACATACAACATACCTGTTTTAATATCTAATAGATAACATTTTCCATTTATCCACTGCCAGCCTGTAAGCATATAACCGTCTTTTCCAAAGTAATACCAATTAAGTTTGCCTTGCCATTCTAGTTCTTTCCAAGTTTCCCTTATACTATTTCCTCCAATTTCATCAGCACTCCAACCTTTTTCATCATAGAACCATAAGTTAGTTTTAGTTTTTGTAGCAAGTTTTCTATTTGTTTCATTATTCTTGGTATTTTTAGCTACACTTATTACTCTACCACTGCTAGAATTACCTTTACTAGAGCTTGCCCCTCTACTTTGATAAGATTTTAAAGTTTCATTATTTCCTATTTTATCTAGGGTTTCTGATTTATTTGATTTTGTTCGGCTTTCATTTTTATCTGTTTTAGTTTCACTTGAACTTATCTGACTTTCTTTTTTATCTGATTTTGTTTGACTTTCATTTGTACTTGGTATTTTAGTCTTATCTTCTTTAGTTTCACTCTTTACATCATCAGATGACTTTGTAGTTTCATTTTTTTGCGGTACATTCTGCTTAGTTTGTTTTTCACTTTGTGATTTATTATCTTGTGATTTACTATTTTCAAAGCTTTTAGTACTTTCTTGGCTTTGGCTTTGTTTTTTACTTTCTGTACTTTCACTACCAAAATTTCCATTTTTACTTTCTGTATTACTTGGGTCTGCATTTGATGATGTATGATTACTCTGACTAGGAGTTGTTTGGCTAGGAGCAGTTTGACTAGGTAAGGTTTGAGGTGGTTGTACATTTTCCTCTTTCCAAGTAAAACTAATGCTATCAGACTTAACCTGATTTGACAAATCCTTTACTTCTACTTTTATAATATATTCTGCCGCCTCATCAGAAGAGATAGTTACACTATTTTCCTCGCCATAAGCCTTAACTTCTTCTATATTTCCCATATTAAGGTCTTGCTTAAGGAAACGATATTTCAAATTTTCACTTCCACCTACGCCTCCATTTGCATTTGCAGTAAATTCTACTGAAGTTCCTTTAAGTTGTGGAGAGGTTAAGTTTGCAGTAAAATTAGTTATATTTATAGTATCTTTTGATAATGTTTCCCACTTAAAATTACTTTCCTTACTTAAAATCCTTGATTCTCCTGACCTTATCTCAAGCCCCTCTTGACCGTTTGCAGGATATTGCTTAGTTCCTCCGTCATTTATTATAATTTTTGAAGATTCAAAACCACTTGGAAGTTTATATCCGTAAACATCATTTCCCAAATACTCCATTTCTTCTCCATGCCAAGCAGCATTTTCTTTTGTATTTCCGTCATTATCTTTTACATACACATAACAATGTAGGTTTTCATTCCAGTCTTTAGGCTTTTTGACATATACATCATAATTTCTATTATAATTTACTATTTTACCTTTCCAATAATGGCTTATTCTGTCCCTTACAATATTTCCAAGAGAATCCTTAACCTCTACTTTTAACATTACACTACCTGTTCTATTTCTCATTATGCTGCAAGTATTTTCAGAACTAAAATCCTGTATAACTTCTTCTACTCCATTAATTACTTTGATAAATTTATATTTTAAATCGCCTACGCCACCACTTGCATTTACAGTAAAGTCTACATTTTCCCCCTCAAAAGATTCATCTTGACTTTTTGAAATAAAGTTTATACTTGGGCTTATATCTGCACCAATATCTAACGGCAACCACCTATTATCCATAAATCTATTAAAAATCATAGAGGTATTTTTATGCCATTCAAGACCGTCAACACTTGGATACTGAACATCTGAACCACCTTGCTTTGATGCAAATATTACTCTTGCATAATCTCCTGCTACATCAGGCATGTTATAACCATAAATACCATAATTTATATAAGTCATTTCAACTGTTTTCCAAGTAGGGGTATAATTATTGTTATAAGCATGAATATAAACTCTATCTTCCCAATTTGAATACTTTTTAAAATACACATCATACTTAGGCATTTTATCAAATTCAAATCTCTTTATAACCTCATTTGATTCATCATAGCCTTTTAGCTCAATCCATGCCTTATTAGGGTCATCTTCTGAAGTTTGTATTACTACATTATCCCCATTATTAAATTCTCCACTTTTATTATCAGAAGTGGTATAAGTAGTGTTTGTTAAATCGCCTGTTTCAAGTGTTAAAGTTACTTCATCTCCAAAATAGAACTTTTCATTATTTTTAGTATATGCTTTTAATTTAGAATCAGAGGTTTCATATATTACAGCTACTTTTTTTGAATCTAAATGTCCTCTTATCATTCCATTTTCAACTATAAAATCTCTACCTGAAATATGGTCTTTATAAGTTCCGTCTGCCATACTTGTAGGAGTATTTATATCTTTTTCTGCTCCTCCATTTATAATACAAGTTCCCTTACTGCCTCTGTCTATTTGGTATATACTGTTATTATCTTCAGCATTTCTAAGATACTCGCTTTCTCCTGCCATTGCCTTTCTAAATAAATTTACTTCCCTTACCTCAGGGTTCATAAACTCGCTATTTCCCCTAGCTCCAAGTATATTATCCCCCCACCTGTTTGACATTCCTGTTGAGCCATTCGGTCTACTTAAAAAAAGTGGCGTTCCGTCCTTTCTTGCTACAATAGCCGCCCAACCAAGACGAAGTTCTACATCTGTAAGATTTGCAGATTCCCCCTCATTACAATAAGTATCATGTGATTCTACCCAAGTTACCGTACGGTCAGGTCTTTCATTATCCCAATTCAAAAGCCCTGATACCTCAAAATTAATATCTCCACCTACCTCTAATCTATGTCTTATCTTTTGACCATACTTACTTGCTGTTACATTTATATAATCTGCATATCTACTTGACGGAGTTGTGTCATCTTCTAAAACCTCTCCATATATAAATACATTATCTTTATCATGGAGAGTTTTTCCTAAAACCGGTTTCATACTGGTAGCCACTTCCCAGAAATCATTTTCTTGACTTTCACGCTCAGTCTTAGGATCTTTTGCCTCATAAGGTAAGCTTATATGTTTTGTAGTATCATATCTAAAGCCGTCTGCTCCTGCATCTATAAGAGCATTTAAATAGTCCATAAAATAAGCCTGAAATCTTGGATTTTCAGTATTGACATCAGGTAGCCCCGATAAACTTTTATTTGTTACTTGAAATCTATCATTCCAATTAGAAATATTTCCACTATTATTTGCAATTTTATTTTCAGTATCTACATCGGCACTATCATGATACATCTCATTCCAACCACCAACAGCCTCCACAAACTCAGGCGAAATCTTATCAAATGACGGCGAAGTATGATTAGGAACTACATCTACTATTACATGGATACCAAGTTCATCAGCTTTCTTACACATCTTTTTAAAAGCTGTTTCATCTCCAAGTTGATAGTTTCCTATTTTCCAATCAATAGGCTGATAATGCCACCACCAAGCCCCCTTGTTACCATTGTAGCTATGATTTGTTGGGTCATCAGGATCCCACAATCTAAGTGGTGTACCCTCTCCTGCACATGCATTAGCAGGCGAAGTCTGAATTGCAGTAAAACCTGCCTCTTTTATATCTTCTAAATTCTCTCTTATAGAATCAAATGACCAACTAAAACAATGGAGTATAGTCCCCTCTTTTATTTCATCTTTCTTACTATGTTCTGCAATACTGCTAGTAGTTTCTGCAAGAACATAAGTAGTATTACCTGCAAGAGGTCTTACATAGCCTGATATTAGTCCTAATGACAGTCCAAACGCTAAAATTTTACGAAATATTTTAGCTTTTGAGGAATTTCTTTTGCATTTTAAATTTAATACATTTTTCTTTATCATATAATCTTAACCTCCAACATTTATTATAAGATTTTCACATAAAACAAGCTTTACAAACTCATTTCTTTGTTAAATCCTATTGATTTCACTCCATTCTAACTATCTTTTATTATTGTAAAACTTAAAATATACAGTTGTCTATTATTAATGTTTTATGAAATTTAACTTTATTTTTTGTGTATTATCATGTATGGATATCTTAACCTTGATAAAACTTTACGAAAATAGCATCTGTTTTAGTCTATAAATTTATCAAAATGTCTTTTGTGGGAGGGATAATTTCATATAAATAAAAAAAACAGTAAATCAAAAGTTGACTACTGTTCTCTTAGTTTATATCTATTTATATCTTATAATTTATGTACTTATACTACTCTTTAACTTTAAATTTACTTACAAAATTTAAAAACTGATTATAGTCATTAATGCCTATATTCTTCAAATAATTTATTACTTGAATTTCAAAGATACTACTATCTAAATTCATGGCTTTTAATATATTTTCAGCTATCCTATTTATTACAGGAACTACAACTGAATTACCTGCTTGTTTATATAAATGAGAATTTGCTATTTGTGGTAATTTAAATTCTTTAGGATAGCCTTGAAAATTAAAACATTTTCTAGGTGTTAATTTCCTTATGCCATGTTCAGTTTTTATCAAAGGAACATTATGCCCCCCTGTTCCCATATTTGCTGTAAGTGTTGGACAAACATTACTCTTATTTTCTCTAACATATTTTCTTCTCCATTGATATATTGTATCCATTTTTGTCATGTTTTGTTTTAGTACTTCAAAAAAATCATTCTTTTCTCTTGTATAAAAAAATGTTTCATCAATAACATTATCTTCAAACATGTCTTTTATAGTTTTTGTCAGTTCTATAGGAAAAGGAAACTCAAAATTAGAAAAAATCTTATCATCTCTAAAACCAACTATATATATTCTTTCTCTATTTTGAGGAATATTTCCATAGTCTTTTGCATTTAAAACTTTATATTTTATTTTATAACCATTTATTTCTAATGCCTCTTTTATTATCTTAAATGTCTTACCCTCATCATGACTAACTAGATTTTTTACATTTTCTAAAAAAATAACCCTTGGTTTTTTTGCAATAATAATCCTTAAAGTTTCAAAAAATAAATCTCCCGTATTTTCATCTTCAAATCCTTTTCTATATCCTGCTATACTAAAAGATGTGCAAGGAAAACCTGACAATAATACATCTATCTCAGGTATTTCATCAACTTTAACCTCTCTAATATCTTTTTCATTTAAATTTGTAGAAAAGTTCTCTAAATATGTCAATCTTGCATTTTTATCGTATTCATTAGCCCATACAGTTTTAAACTGTCCGGTTTTTTCAAACCCTAAATCTATACCTCCAACTCCTGAAAAAAGACTTGCTACCCTATACATTTATTATATTCTCCAATTCTTATCTATTTAAAAATTATCATAACATAAATAATACAAATTATAAAGCAGCACGCCGCTTTGTAATTTATATATTTTTTTGTTACAATCAAACTATCTATTAGGAAAGGAAAATAACCATGGAAAAAACAACTAAAGAAAAATATAATGAAGTAATTTCTCTTTATCCTATTTGGAAAAACCTAAATAGCAGAATTAAAAAACTGTATCCTTGTGGAGTAAATTTTCATGAAGTTTTTTCTGAGTTTATTGTTTGCTATGTAAATAATTACTATCATAGTATAGGAGCAGGCTCAGAAGATGCTTTAACTGAAGATAAAAAGAAAGTACAAATAAAAGGAACATCTAATTTTGATAGCGACTTAACTAGCTTTGGTCCAAAAAGCGAATTTGAAATTTTAGAATTCGCCTGTTTAAATCAAAATTTAGACACTTTATCTTTATATAAGATTCCCATAAACGAATTATATGATATTAAGGTCAACAAAGAAAACACCTTTAGAGAACAACAAGATGCAGGTAAACGATCTAGATTCTCTATACTTATACAATATATTAATAAATATAATTTAAAACCTTATGCTATCGTAAATATGATAACAGGACAAATAGATATGTTAAAGGAGTAACCTATGCTTTATTTTACAAGTGATTATATGGAGGGGGCAGATGAAAGAATCTTAGAAAAGCTCATTTCCTCAAATATGACAAAGGTTTCAGGATATGGAAGTGATGAGTTTTCCGAAAATGCAAAGGAAAAGATAAAAAAAGAATGTGGCAGTGATGAGGCAGAAGTTTATTTTTTAGTAGGGGGTACACAAACTAATAAAATAGTTATATCTTCTATATTACGCTCTTTTGAGGGGGTTATAGCAGCTGATACAGGACATATCTTTGTGCATGAGGCAGGTGCTATTGAAAATTCCGGTCATAAGGTAATAAGTATTAAGGCAAATGCAGGTAAAATCTCAGATTTAGATATAGAAAATTATGTAAGTATTTTTCACAAAGATACAAATAAGGAACACATGGTATTTCCGAAGTTAGTATATCTATCACAACCTACCGAATATGGAACACTGTATACAAAATCAGAACTAATTAAAATAAAAAATGTATGCAAACAATACAATTTAAAATTATTTATAGACGGTGCAAGGCTTGGATATGCTCTTGCCTCAGAGGAAAATGATGTAGAAATCAAAGATTTATATGATATATGTGATGTTTTATACATTGGAGGTACAAAATGTGGTGCATTATGTGGCGAGGCAGTTGTAACAAAACCTAATTTAATACCTAATTTTTTCACTATTATAAAGCAAAATGGAGGACTTCTCGCAAAGGGGCGACTACTTGGTATACAGTTTGATGTTCTTTTTACTGATGATATTTATAAAACTATTTGTACAAATGCAGTTAAACAGGCACTTAGAATCAAAAATGCCTTAATAGAAAATGGTTTTAAATTATATGTAGACTCTCCTACCAATCAGCAATTTGTTATAATGGATAATGATAAAATAAAGGAACTTTCAAAATATACTACCTATGGTTTTATGGAAACATTTGATGAAAACAATTCTGTTATAAGATTTTGTACAAGTTGGGCAACTAAGGAAAGTGATGTTGACTCGCTTATAGAGGTATTAAATATCATATAACAAAAAACTATAACAACGCATAGAATTAACAAGTTACTTATTACTATAAAAGTATGTTATCATTGGCTCAAGTAAGCTTAAAATTAAAGTTAATATTTGAAAGGACTATTTATGAAAACATCAATTATTGGTTATCCTCGTGTAGGTTCTTTAAGAGAACTAAAATTCGCATCTGAAAAATATTTTAAAAATGCAATCTCAGTTGAGGAATTGCAGTCAGTTGCAGCAGAACTTCGTCATAAAAATTTAATTTTACAAAAAAACAGCGGTCTTGATTTAATACCGTCAAATGATTTCTCATTTTATGATACAACACTTGATACAGCATTTTTACTTAACATTATCCCTAAAAGATATAAGGAACTTAACTTACCTTTACTAGATACCTATTTTGCAGCTGCAAAAGGTTATCAAGGAGAGCATGGCGATGTAAAGGCACTTGCTATGAAAAAGTGGTTCAATACAAACTACCACTATATGGTTCCTGAAATCGATGATGATACTGAGCTTAAGCTTGTCGGTACTAAGCCTTTTGATGAATTTGAAGAGGCTAAGAAAGCAAGCGTTGATACAAAGCCTGTAATCCTTGGAGCATTTACATTTTTAAAATTAGCAAGATTTACAGGACATAAAAATATAAATGATTTTACTAATGATATAGTAAATGCTTATAGTGAAATACTTGAGAAATTCAATTCATTAGGTGCAAAATGGATTCAATTTGATGAGCCTTTCCTAGTTCGTGATTTAGATAAGGAAGACATTGCCCTTTTTGAAACATTATACAAACAAATACTTAGTGCAAAGAAAAATGTAAAAGTTTTACTACAAACCTATTTTGGAGATATTCGTGATTGTTATGAAAATGTAGTAGCACTTGACTTTGACGCAGTTGGGCTTGACTTTGTAGAGGGCAGACAAACCCTAAGTCTTGTACAAAAATATAGTTTCCCTAAAGACAAATTACTTTTTGCAGGTGTTGTAAATGGCAAAAATATTTGGCGTAATCACTACTCAAATACAATTCAAATCATAAATGAATTAAGAAAGCATACAGAAAATATTGTTTTAAATACTTCTTGCTCACTTCTTCATGTGCCTTATACATTGAAAAATGAAGTAAAACTTGAGGAGAAATTTAAAAAACATTTCTCATTTGCAGAAGAAAAATTATCTGAACTTGCTCAGTTAAAGTTAATACTTAGCTCAGAAACCCCTGAAAAAGAGGAAAGCTTTATTAGAAATACTTCTCTCTTTAAAGAAAGACCTGATTATAAAAATGAAGAGGTTACCAAAAAAGTTGCCTCTCTTACACAAGATACCTTTACAAGACTTCCTGCATTTGAAGAGCGTGAGAAGATACAAAAAGATATTTTCAAACTACCTCAATTTCCTACAACAACAATTGGTTCATTCCCTCAAACTTCAGATGTAAAGTTAAATCGTTCATCTTTCAAAAAAGGGGAGATTTCTGAAACTGAGTATAAGGAATTTAATAAAAAGAAAATTGCTGAATGCATTAAATTACAAGAGGAGATTGGAATTGATGTTTTAGTCCATGGAGAATTTGAGCGTAATGACATGGTAGAGTATTTTGGCGAATGTCTTGACGGTTATCTCTTTACAGAAAAAGCTTGGGTTCAGTCCTATGGTACACGTTGTGTTAAGCCACCTGTAATATGGGGAGATATTTCAAGAAGAAGTCAAATGACTGTTGAATGGTCAGTTTATGCTCAAAGCCTTACTAAAAATCCTATGAAAGGAATGCTTACAGGTCCTGTTACAATACTTAATTGGTCTTTCCCTCGTGAAGATATATCATTAAAAGATTGTGCTTTCCAAATAGGACTTGCAATCCGTGAGGAAGTTCTTGACCTTGAGGCAAATGGAATAAGAGTAATACAAATTGATGAGGCTGCACTTCGTGAAAAACTTCCACTTCGTAAATCAGACTGGAGAAGTGAATACCTTGATTGGGCAATACCTGCTTTTAGAATGGTTCATAGTGGAGTAAAGGCTGAAACTCAAATTCATACTCATATGTGCTATAGTGAATTTGCCGACATTATCAAAGAAATTGATGATATGGATGCTGATGTAATAAGTTTTGAGGCATCACGTTCAGATTTAACAATCTTAAAGGTACTTAATGCTGCACACTTTAAGACTGAAGTAGGTCCGGGAGTTTATGATATACATTCTCCTAGAATACCAAGTGTGGAAGAACTTAAAACTGCAATACATAAAATGCTTGAAAATATTCCTGCATCAAAATTATGGATTAATCCGGATTGTGGTTTGAAAACAAGAGGAACTACTGAAACAGTAGCAAGCCTTAAGAATTTAGTTCAAGCTGCTAAGGAAGTAAGAGCTGAACAGTAATTATACTATTGACAAATAGCTATCCATGTGGCTGTTGCAAAATATCTATCTATATGTGGTTAGTCCCCCTACAGGGAACTAACCACATATAAACTACGATAATGCGTCTAACTCAATTCGCTACGCAGTGCGTAGCTATTTGGAAAAATAAGATAAAACTGTCTCATATTCTTAAGGTTTGTAACTGTAAATCCTTTTCCAAAGTCTTTTGTCATCTGTTTAGATAACTCTTGTAATAATCCTTGTCCATATTCTGCTTTATCTTTACCACCTTGTTCATCAATAATTCGCTTACCAATATTCCAATAAGCCTCAACCATTGTAAAATTTGCCGTTTTATAAACTTTATTCCTTGCATTTATTAGTATATCCTTAATTTCATTATAAAAATTATTTTCCATAGCCTTATCTCCCATTACTTCCAATAATAAAAAATATTCTAATTAAAGTTTTAATTTTTTCCACTAATATTTTTCTTCTCAAGCCACACAAACACAACCACACATATAATAACAGTTTAATTCCATTTTTTTGTCTAACAATTACAAACAATGAAATTACTACACTTATTGTTTGTGATAGAACTGTACCTAATGCTGCACCTATTACTCCAAGTCCCATTCCACCTATAAATATATAATCAAGTATAATATTAGATACACAGGCAATGGCTATAAAATACATTGGACTTTTAGAATCACCCATTCCTCTGAAAACAGAGCTTATAATATTATATGCTGTAATAAATGGAATTCCTATAAAACAAATCATAAGATAATATTCTGTTTCTAAAACAGCCTCAACAGGTGTGGACATCAAGGCTACGATAGGTTTTGTAAGTATCAATAAAACTATTGTTGATATTATAGAAATTGTTGCAAATAAATCTACCATACCATATAGTACCTGCAAAAAATATGATAATATATATGGTAATGAAAAATAAAGTACAGTTTTTAATACACTTCCTGATGTTAAGTTCCTCTCCATAGTTATTTTCCTGAAATCATTCCTAAATTACTCTACTCAAAATAATACAATAGGGCAAACTTAAACTTGTTAAGTTTACCCCTTTTTCTTCTTTATGTTTTAAATACTATAAGTTGCATCTATTTTAGTTCACTGTTACGACTTTCATAACATTTGTGTGAGTTGCTTTTTGTTCGCCTGTTTGTCCCGGTATTATACCGGCAGTAACTACTGCCTTTTCGCCTCCTAAAAGATAACCCTTTTCCTTAAGCTTATTTAGTGATGATAAAATCAAATCATCAGTTGACGGAGATCTGTCAGCTTTAACAGGAATTACACCCCAAAGTAGCTGCATTTGTCTTATTGTATGAATACTTGGAGAAAGGCTATATACAACTACTGACGGTCTCCACTTTGATAACATTCTTGCAGTAAAACCTGAAATTGTAGGTGTTACTATCGCATCAGCCTCAATCGCCTCGGCAGTAGTAACAGCAGCTAAACTGACTTGATTTGAAATATTCTTAGGGTTCATACCTGTAATCTTTTTATTTCTATATATTGTATAATCAATATGTCTTTCAGCCTCTATTGCAACCCTTGCCATTGTTTTTAATGCCTCCAAAGGATACTTACCCATTGCTGTTTCTCCTGAAAGCATTATTGCATCAGTTCCCTCATATATTGCATTTGTTATATCTGTAACCTCTGCTCTTGTAGGTCTTGGATTTCTAATCATGGAATCAAGCATTTGTGTTGCAGTAATAACAGGTTTGCAGGCATCATTACATTTTTTTATAATCATTTTTTGAATGTAAGGGACTTGCTCAACAGGTATCTCAACACCCATATCTCCTCTTGCTACCATTATTCCGTCAGCCTCTGCAATAATTGAGTCTATATTTTCAATACCCTCTGCATTTTCAATTTTTGCAATAACTTGAATACGAGAACCTGCCTCTTTTAAAATATCTTTAATTTCTTTTATGCACTGAGCATTTCTTACAAATGATGCCGCAATGAAGTCAAAACTTGTTTTAATTCCAAATCTTATATCTTCCTTATCCTTGTCTGTAAGTGCAGGAAGTTTAATTTTAACTCCCGGAACATTGATTCCTTTTTTCTCTCCTAGTTCTCCTCCATTTACTACAATGCAGTTAATGTCTGCTCCTGAAACAGACTCTACTTTAAGTTCAATAAGTCCGTCATCTATAAGAATCTTATCTCCCTCTTTTACGTCTTCTACAAGTCCGGCATAATTTATAAATCCCTTATTTTCATCTCCTATACATTCATTTATAGTAAGCACATATTTTTGATTTGTAACTAAACTTACTTTCTGACCGTCCTTTAATAAACCTGTTCTTATTTCCGGGCCTTTTGTATCAAGTAATGCTCCAATAGCTATGCCTGTTTCTTCTCTAACTTCCTTTAGTAGATTAAATCTGGCAGTATGCTCTTCATAATCTCCATGTGAAAAATTGAATCTTGCAATATCCATTCCATTTAGAGCAAGCTCTTTCATCAAATTTTTATCATTTGTGTTTGGCCCCATAGTACAAACTATTTTAGTTTTTTTCATCTATTAACCCCTCTTTCGCTTAAATGTTATAACCTCTAATCTGTATTCTACTACAAAGTACATTTTTGTCAATCAGCCTAATTAGTGTTTAAAATCATTTTTTAATATATTTGTAAATGCTTTCATCTCCTTTGTTTCATATTTATTTTTATGATGAAATAATTGCCTCCAAATTCTTAAATGAAAGTCTTTAATATCCAACTCAAAAAGTTTACCCTCTTTTAACTTTTCTAAAACTGCAAATTTGGGTAGAAATGATATTGCTCTGTCATCATTTTCCAAAAGGTCTATAAGAAAATCAGTGCTTTCAGTTTCTACAATGGGCGATATTTTAATATGCCTTGCCACTAAAAAATTTTCTAATATAAATCTATAACTTGCATTTTTCTCAGTCAAAAATAATGGCTTATCTAATATATTGTCAATAGATTTACATTTTTCATATATCTCTTTTGACTTTTTAGAGCATACAAATATTATAGATTCTGCAACTTCTAAATCCTGTATTAAGCTACTATCATATATTCTTTGATCCATAAGATAAACTAAATCTAGTCTACTATTTTTAAGCATATCAAATAGAGTTGACGGTGTATCCATTATAATATTTAATTTTACTTTTGGATATAATTTTCTATACTCCTTTATGAGAGGCATTAATATTGGTCTGGCAAATGAAGATATAGTACCTATATTTAATGAACCTCTGAGTTCTTCATTTTCAAGTACAGAGTTTTTCGCCTCTTCAACATTTTTAAGTATATTAACTGCATGCTCAAAAAATATTTCTCCATTAGGAGTTAAAGATATATTTTTACCTAATCTATCAAATAAAATTACGCCTAGTTTTTTCTCCAACTGTTTTATCTGTATAGTTATTGTAGCTTGAGAATAGCCCAATATATTTGAGGCTCTTGAAAAGCTTTTTTCTCTTGCAACATATACAAAACTAGTTATCTCTCTTAGTTCCATTAAACCCCCTATTTATTTATCTAAAACCTTGATTTAATTTTTTTAAACTAATTTATAAAATAATTAAAATTTACAAAACCTACCATTAATAATATAATTGTACTTAGAAAAAAACAAGCCTAAATTTCTTTTTGTACAAATAGAGTAAGTTGGTCAAATTTTATAATTGGAGGTTAATTAGTCAATATGAATTTTGAAACTAAAGTCTTACATGGGTATGATATGCTTGATAAGCATACAGGTGCATCTTCTATACCTATATTCCAAGCGTCTACATTTCATCAAAATGATATAGATAATTTAGGAGAGTATACCTACTCAAGATTTGATAATCCTACTAGAAAATCACTAGAAGATGCAGTTGCCTGTCTTGAAAAAGCAAAGTATGGTCTTGCATTTTCTTCAGGTATGGCGGCAATCTCAGCTGTGCTTACATCATTTTCAAGTAATGATCACATAATTGTATGTCAAGATGTTTATGGTGGTACTTTTCAACTAGCTTGTAATATGATTAAGCGTTTTAATGTTGACATTGAATTTGTGGATATAAGTAATCCTGTTAAGCTTAATGCCGCTATAAAAGAAAATACCAAAGCAATATACATGGAAACTCCGTCAAATCCTTTATTAAAAGTTACAGATATTAGGGCAGTATGTGATGTAGCCAAAAGTAAAGGCATAATTACAATTATAGATAATACTTTTTTAAGTCCTGTATACCAAAACCCTATAACCTTAGGAGTAGATATAGTTATACACTCTGCAACCAAGTTTTTAAATGGGCACAGTGATGTAATATTAGGGCTAGTAGTTACTGACAATGATGATTTATATAAAATATTAAAAAAACAACAGATTGTGCTTGGTGGCACTCCTAGTGCAAATGACTGCTGGCTAGTGATGAGAGGCTTAAAAACTATGGCACTTAGAATGAAACAATCCTCTTATAATGCCATGAAGATAGCTGAATTTTTAGATAATAATGAAAAGGTAGTCAAAGTATATTATCCGGGGCTTAAGAGTCATTTTGGGTATGAAATAAATAAAAAGCAGGCAAGTAGTGCAGGGGCTGTCTTATCCTTTGACTTAGGAAGTTATGAAAATGTGAAAACATTTTTCAGTAAAATACAAATCCCAATAGTAGCAGTAAGCCTTGGAGGGGTGGAATCAATCTTATCTTATCCAACTAAAATGTCCCATGCTTGTATCTCAGAAAAAGACAGACTTAAGCAAGGTATTACAGACGGTCTTGTACGTCTTTCAGTTGGTATTGAAAATGTTGATGATTTAATAAATGATATTGAAAATGCCCTTAATTTTATATAAAATATAGGAGTGTTTGTCTTAAAAAAATATATATGAATGGAGATTATCTTATGTCAAATAATAAGAAAATAAAGTTTTGGTCAATAGTTCTTTTAAGTATTAATTCAATTATTGGAACAGGTATATTCCTCTCTCCGGGAAGTGTTGCAAAGCAAGCCGGAAGTTTAGCACCTTTTATATATGTATGTGCGGCAATATTTGCAACAATACTTGCTATCACATTTGCAAGTGCCTCAAAATATATAGTTAAAAATGGCGCTGCCTACGCCTACACAAAGGCGGCTTTTGGAGAAAATGTAGGACTTTATATTGGTATAACCAGATTTGTGGCTGCAAGTATAGCTTGGGGTGTTATGGCAACCGGTGTAGTTAAAACTGCTTTATCAATCTTTAAACTTGAAAGCTCAAATTTCTTTAATGTAACTATTGGTTTCCTAATTTTAATGGTAATTTTATTATTTATAAATCTTGTCGGTACAAAAGTCTTAACCATAATAAGCGACTTGTCTACACTTGGTAAAATGACAGCATTAATTATAACAATTCTTGCAGGTATTTTTATAGTTGTTAAAACAGGACAAAATAACTTGGCTCAGTTAGACCTTTTAACTGATGATGCCGGAAAGAAACTAATTCCTGAACTTACAACCTCAGGCTTTGTAACTGCTGTTATTGCGGCATTTTATGCTTTTACAGGTTTTGAAAGTGTTGCCAGTGGTGCTGCCGATATGGAAAATCCGGAGAAAAATTTACCAAAAGCTATTCCACTTGCAATAGGAATAATCGCAGTAATATATGTAGGTATTGTATTTATAACTATGCTTATAAACCCTGTAAACTTGGTAACTTCAAAGGAAGTAGTGGTTTTAGCATCTGTATTTGAAAATAAAATTATTGCTAATATAATAATATATGGTGCATTAATTTCTATGTTTGGTATAAATGTAGCGGCATCATTCCACACTCCACGTCTTATAGAGGCTATGGCAAAGGAAAGGCAAGTACCTAAATTTTTTGATAGTAGAACTGAAAATGGACTCCCTTTAAGTTCATTTATACTTACTGCAATACTTGCGATAGTAATACCTATGGCATTCCAATATGACATGAAAGGAATTATGATTATAAGTTCAATTTCAAGATTTGCTCAATTTATCTTAGTTCCTTTAGCAGTAATAGTTTTCTTTTATGGAAAGAATAAAGAAGAGATTTTTAATGCAAAAAAGAATTTCATGACAGATGTTGTATTTTCAGTATTGTCAGTTATACTTACAGTAGTTTTACTTGCTAAATTTAACTGGCAAAAGCAATTTTCAATAGAAGTAGACGGACTAAGGGTTGTCAATTGGTATGCTATAACTGCTATGTTTATAGGCTACATCATACTTCCTATCATTTGCTACATCTATAAAAACAGAATTAAAAATTCATAGATTATATATTTTTCTACTTAACATGGGCTGTTGCAAAACAAATTCCCAAATATAAAGTTACATATATCATTATTTAGTTAGGGGGTTTTCCTCGCCGACGGCGAGGAAAACCC
>ERZ773087.978-NODE-978-length-19698-cov-4.174210_pt1 | contig 19698 bp, 21 predicted proteins | sample MGYA00511375_ERZ773087 | MGnify/ENA primary metagenome ERZ773087 (study PRJEB29015, sample SAMEA2737995) | human oral metagenome | biome: human oral; feature: human-associated habitat; material: dental | place: China | collected 2063 ...
CTTTCTACAAATCCCTTGAAAATCAGATTTTCAATAATCCCTGCTCTTGTTGCAGATGTTCCAAGTCCTTTTCGCTCAACCTCTACTCCTTTTTCAAGTGCATCATTTCCTGCAAGCTCCATAGATTTAAGAAGAGTATCTTCAGTAAAGTGTTTCAGTGATGTTGTATACTTTTCTTTTATTTCCTTGTTTTCAATGCTCAATACATCACCAATGTTCACATCAGGAAGTGCCATATCTTCATTTTTCTTAGACTTATATTCTTTAAGATATTTTGTAAAACCTTCATCTTTAATTGTCTTGCCTGAGCTTGTAGAAGTAAAGCTATCAAATTCAGCTACAATCTTCGTTGTGCTTTCCACTAAAGTATAGCCCACACTTGCGTGGAATTTATCGGATATAAGGAAGTAAACTTTAGCTTCAATTAAAGGAAGTTCTGAAACATCTTCTTTTAAGGAACTGATTGTCGGGATAATAGCATGATGATCTGTAACCTTTTTAGAGTTAAATACCGTCTTGATACGCTCTGTATCAAAATCATTTTTCCCTAAAATGTTATTAACCGTACTTACAATCATATCTTCCGTTAAGCATCTGCTGTCTGTTCTTGGATAGGTAATCAGTTTTTTCTCATACAGACTTTGAGCATAATCAAGTGTTTGCTTGGCACTATATCCAAAATACTTATTGCACTCTCTTTGAAGTGTTGTAAGGTCAAAAGGCAAATCAGGCTTTGTTATCTTTTCTTTTTGAATGACATCAGCAATTTCTATGGAACTACCTACTAAATTGATTAGCTGCTCTGTTGTAGTCCTATCATCAATTCTATCTGTAGAAATTGAAAATCCATCCAAAGAAAGCTCAACTGCATAGTATTTTTCTTTCTTGAAATTATTAATTTCATCATCCCTATTTACAATCATTGCAAGTGTAGGTGTTTGCACTCTTCCCACACTGTAATTTTGCTTATACAAACAAGAATAAAGCCTACTAATATTCATTCCAACTAGCCAGTCAGCAATCGCTCTTGCCTTGGCAGATTCAAATAAATCATCATAGTAACTTCCATCTTTTAAGTTATTGAAACCATCTTTAATTGCACTATCTTCCATCGATGAAATCCAAAGTCGTTTCATCTTCTTCTTACAATTTGCTTGATTGTAAACAAGTCTAAATATACTCTCTCCCTCACGACCTGCATCACAAGCATTTACTACATTCTCTACTTCTTTATCATTCAATAATTTCTTCAAGATACTAAATTGTTTCTTAGTAGATTTTGAAACCTCATACTTATATTCACTCGGAATAATCGGTAAATCTTCCATATTCCACTTAGCATACTTTTCATCATAGCTATCAGGATTTGCCATCTGAATTAGATGACCTACGCACCATGATACCCTATATCCACTTCCTTCATAGTGTCCATCTTTCTTTTTTGTAGCTCCTATCACCTTTGCAATTGATATAGCAACACTCGGTTTTTCTGCAATAACTAAATCCATATTATCTCCAATCTTTCAAATAAAATAAGGCGAAAGATAATACTTCCTCGCCTTTAACTTGCACCCAAAATCATATAATTTATAATGCATTTTATTCTTCATCTTCTTCGATTTCTTCAACCTCTATTTCTGATGTTTCATCACTTTCATCAGCTTCTGAGAAAAAATCATCGTCATCATCTTCTAATGCTTCAAGTTCTTCATTCTCTTTCTTTTTAATAACCTTAAAGTAATAACCTGCTCCTAATGCTCCAGCTACTACAAGAATCAGAATTAAGTATGTTCCTATATTGCTACTCTCTTCTTTTTTCACTGGTTTAGTCTCTTCTTTTATTGGTTCTTCCTTTACAATCTCCTTTTGTGTTTCCTTCTTTTCAACCATATTTAATAAATCATCTTCCGAAACTTCTGTTAAAAGCATTACATTTTCGCTATCTTCATCATGGTTAATGATTAGATGAAAAGTCTTTCCATTTTTAGTTGTAAAAGTTACAAACTGTCTTGCGTCTGCTGAATACATATCCGTAGACTTATTATCTTTACCATCGTTGTGGTGAATTGGATAATCTTTGTTTGCATTATCCTTATTCTCATTAACAGATCCTCTTGCCTTTGATGGTGCTGACGCTACTCCTTTATTTGTATTTACAGGCTTGCTTGTTCCACCCATAGAAGACGTATCTCCATTACTTGAAGTCTGTTTAGGTGTTAGCTTATTCGGATAACGGATTTCCTGTTTCTCCTCTTTTTTATTTGACTTAGTTTCCACCTTATTTTCTATCTTAGACGTTTGCGTTGAAACATTACCAGAAGCATCGCTACCTTTTCCTGTATTTATAGGCGTGCTTGGAATAAATTTGCTAAAAGATTCGTTATTTTTCGGTACTGGATTTGAGGTAGTTGAATTAGAATTAGTCCCTATCTTATTCATGGAATTGAGCTTTTCCTGTAGTTCCTTAGTCTTCTTTTCTAACTCTTCAATAGATTTTTTTAGCTCAATATTTTCCTTTGATGAATCAATAGAATCCTTATCCTTTTTGATTTTCTTTTCCAAAGCTTCAATTTCATCTTCAAGATTTTTAATTTTATCTTTTTGCTTATCACTTAGCTTGTTTTTGTCCTTAAGTTCCTTGCTAAGATTATCTACCTTTTCTTTTAAGTCCTTAGACTCCTTATCCATCTTATCTAAATCATTTTTAGTAATATCAGTTTGAGCTGATGAATCTTTCTTAGGTTCTTCTGTTTGAGTGGCTTTATCTTGTTTTGCTTCATCTGACTTCTTTTCTTTATCTTTATCATTTTCAGTCTGAGTTGCTTCATCTTTTACAATCTTTTCTACCTTACGGATAATCTCATCTTTCCCATCGCCTTTTACTTCATAATAAAGAAAATCATCAATGAATTTCATATCGTCAGGTAACATTGGCAAGTCACCACTATCAAGGATTTGTCCTTTATCTGCCTTTACAACCTCTTCCTTAAATACTTTCTCGTCTGAAAATACATACTTAATCTTTACTTCAAATTTCTCTTCCGTTTCTGCAAGAGCTTCAATCGGATTAAGAATTGAAAGTACAGTTCCATCTTTTGCAAATACAATCTGCTTATTTACAGTCATCACACATATAACTGAAACCAAAAGTAATGCTATTCCAATAAGTGCAGCCAATACTTTCTTATTCTTCAATTTGCTTTTCATTACTATATTTCTCCTTTTCTTTTTTCTCTTTAAACATCTTCACTAATTTCTTTTGTTTTCCTTTAATACCTTTTGATTTTTTTCTAACTGAATTTGCTGTATTTTTCTTTTCTTGTTCAAGGTAAACCTCCTTTCTCACTCGCTTCTGTGGTTGATAAAACTTGTGTAGATATATGTGCTTAAAATATTTCTCAAAGGTAAGTCCATCTTTTTCAAATAGTGTTACAAATAAGATTGGAAGAGTTAATACAATTAAAAACAGTATCGCTATATCATTAGGCATAAACTTTCTCATAAATAGACTGGTATACCAACCAGTCCAGCAAGTGTAAATCCAATTAATTGTCTTCTTGTAAGGTTAAAGGCTACCTTTGTTTTTACCTTTTTTAAATCTTTGGGAATTGGTACATAGCCCATAGCTTACCTCCCATCTTCTTTTTCCTTTGAAAATGCTTCAAAATGCTCATAGCATGAAGCAACTTCATTTCTCATCTCTTATAATTCTGACTCAATGAATACATTTTTCTGCTCTTGATAACAAAGAATAGATTTCACATCATCTCTTGTACTTTTTACTTCATCTTCTAAATTCTTTAATTTGTTCCTGTTAAAAATCGAGATAGCAAATGCTCCAATTCCTACTGCAATAATTGAAACAGGAAACAACTTTTTCTTTACTTCTATCATTAAAAATACTCCTTAATGTGCGTTTAATACACTCTTTGCAAGCGTTCCACTCTTTAGCATCATTAGACCAAGAAGTAATGCATAGCCTAATATCATAAAGGTACTTGCATGAATGTCCGTTATCTTTATCGTCTTTACTAAAACTGCGTAAATACCCAAGCATATAATCAAGAATAAGCCTTGAAGCCCAATAGTAAATAGACCTTTGATATAGTTTGTTCCAATTTGTCCCCACTCCTTATTTCCCATAGTGGCAAATGGAATTGCTGAAACTGAACAGTAAACATATATCTCAAACATTCTGCCATAGACAACTAGCATTATGACTACCGACATAACCTGTATTGCAACTTTAACAAGCGAGGTTTCAAAGAGTATCATCACCAGTTCTCCAAGTCCTTTGTCTTTTAATCCCTCAACCATCTGAACAATTTGATCACCTGAAACGGTAGCAGAAGTATTGATTACTCCTGCTGCCTGATTTACAAGGTGTTGTGCAACATCAAAGACTGCCATTGAGAATGTAAAGGCATGAGATACTAGCCATACCACTATCCACATCTTTATCATGTATTTAAAAAACTCAAAGGTATCTGTATCGTGCATATTATTCTTTTGCATAACCATATTTATCAGTTCAATACATAAAACTGCTGTAATGATTAAACCTGCAATTGGAATAATGACACTATCATTGATACTCTTAATAAAGTTAAATACCTCTGAGTTCCATCCCATTGGTGTCTTGCCTATATCGGTTGCTACTGCTCCGACTTTATCATTAATGTCGATAAACATTGACTCAAGATTTGCTTGGATACCTCCGAGAAGAAGCTCTTTAAAAAATTTCTCTATCTTATCGAAAATACCAAACATAAGCTACTCTCCTTACTTCAATACATTTGAAAGTAATGGGATTAGTTTTAAGCCGATTAGAACGATGCCTCCACCAGCCATTAGCTGCTTAATGCCCTGAGATTTTGCTCCAGGGTTATCATTACCATATCCCTCCATAAGGTTAATAACACCCCATGCTCCAAGGCCAGCACCTACTGCCATTACCAAAATCTTTAATACATTAACTGCTTGTACGAAAAAATCCATTATTTATTCCTCCTCGTTTTCTTCTTTCTTTTCGATTTTGTTCATAGACATAACTACAAAATTCTTATATGTCTTTCCATTTTTAGTTCGTTTGTTGAAGTAACCATACACATGAATGAAATCACCTTCTGAAAATTCCTTAGCCACGTCAGATTTATTGCCATAGGCTGCACAGTTGATATACTCTCTACCTTTTCCATATCCTTTCGAAAGAGCAAAATTTACAACTTGAACCTCTTCATCACCTCTTGTAAAAGTTCCAAAAGTAGGTTCTTTTAACAGGTTGGCTTTGATATTAATCATTTCTTTATCCATTTTTTCCTCCAATTAAAAAAGCGACTGAAAAGTTAATTCCAATCGCCAAGTATTTTTATATTTAATTGTCTATTAGGTAGGGCTTCTTATCCTTATCATCTTTTCTCCTTTACTTTCTGTAACATATTTAGTGGAACTAGCATTTTGTCGTGTATATATTAGTGAGAGGCATTTGAAATACTAGTTGGCTTCTCTTGCGAGTTTTCCCTATTTATTGATCGCAATATAAATTGAAACTAGGCATGAAAAAAGACGATAGATGTTGCTTTTCTATCGTCTTTGTATTTTATATTTAGTTAGAGAAAATGGGTTCTATTTGTTAGTAGTTGTGTGAGTAATAATCAATTATTGGTACACCTTGTGATATTAAGTAATTTCCAACCGCTCTTTCGATTTCATCTTTATTATATTTTTTCAAAATATCTTTTGTCAACGGAAAAATAAAGATAAAAGAATTGTTCCATTTTTCATCGACTTTTTCTACTAATTTTCCAGATGTATTATCCGTATTAAAATTTATATCAAAACTTTTAGCTACAACCCCTAAATGATGTTTGTTGGTAAATTTCATCCAAATTATATCATTTGGATACTTCAGATTGAATTTCTCTTTTATTAAATCATATTTGTGATCCCAGTAATCATACATATTTTTTTCTTTATTCCATCTTGGTGATTCCCAACTACTTCCCTGTGCAATAATACCATTGTCTAAGATTAACGCTTGATTACTTTCGTCAAGTTTTAATACACAAGGGCTATTATTGTTTAATCCATCTGAAGTATTCAATAAAATATTAAAAAATTCATTTGTATACATAAACACTTGACTATAAGGTTTAGGGGGGATCTTAGATTGTTCTATAGCTTTGCTAACTCTTTTTTCCCAATTAGAATTCCTCTCCTCGTATTTTGTGCTTACTGTCGTTTTGGGTGGTGTATCAGGATTTTCAGCAAAAAATATTTCTATGTTTTTTATCATTCGTACCTCCACAACTTCATATTTGTTCTATTATACCAAATATACCCATGCCACGTAAAGCTATAACAGAAAAATATTACAATCTTGTAATTACTGTATTTCTATTGAGCTTAACTTTCCCTTTTCTCTTAATATAATCTTCTATATCAAACACATTCTTTTTATCATAGTCCTCAAGGAGCTTGTAATTCTTATGCTTTGTAATATCGAATTTGTCTGATAAGAACGGTCTGACACCTCGAAGCTGAAAAATACATTTACTTCCATCCATAACTGTTATCTCGTCTTGGCTCATCAGCTCTTTTCCTGTCTTTTGATAATTCAATCCATAGCTATTGGCATTAGACCTTGTTTCCGAAGTGTTATATAGGTCTATGGTTTCTTTACCCAGTGTTTCAGACAGCTCTTTAAGTGTTGTCTTTTCCTTTCCACCAAGAAACAAGGTACTATCGCAATTACCTACAATGGTATCTGCATTATCCTTATAAATTGCCTTTAGCTGAGATTGTGCTTGTAATATGATACTTGCTGAAATCTCTCTTGAACGGATTGTTGCAATTAGCTTCTCAAACTTTGGAATTAAGCCGATATTTGCAAATTCATCAAGCAAACACCTTACATGAACAGGTAATCTTCCTCCGTACTCGTCATCTGCCTTATCACAAAGTAGATTAAAGAGCTGTGAGTACATAATAGACACCACAAAGTTAAAAGTATCATCTGTATCAGAGATAATAACAAAAAGTGCTGTCTTTCTATCTCCAAGAGTATCAAGCTCAAGTTCATCTTCTTTCATCAAATCCCTAAGCTCCTGAATATCAAAAGGAGCAAGCCTTGCACCACAAGAAATAAGAATAGACTTAGCTGTTTTTCCTGTAACAACTTGTCAAGGACTTTCTAATCATTTTTATGAGGTTTTTTATCTTTTTCTCGCTCCATTTCTCTAAGCATTATCCTTTTCAATTTATCTTGCATAGTTTCAGTCGCATTTTCATTAAAATGGACAATAACCTCATAAGTTACTTTTCCAATCTTTTTTATAGTCTTTGTTCCTGTATTATGTTCATTTTTATTTTCGTGCATATTAGTTTCCCTCCTGTTAGTTGCAATCAAAAAAAGACGATAGAGTTTTATTTCTACCGCCTTTCACAAGTCTTATAGCTATTCATTTAATAACGCTTTACCATTTACATATTAAATTTTCAAATCCTTATTGTTCAGCATTCCGCCAAACATCGTATGATACATATCCTTGGAAGATTCCTCTATCTTTGTAATACTTGATATTTTATTTCCTGCATCTTTTGATGAAGCTCCACAAAGATAAAAGGCTTCACTGTCTGTTCCATAGTCAATGGCAATATATCTATCGTGATACTTTTTACCTGCAATTTTCATCTTCAGATTGATATTAGGGTAATCTTTTCTAAAATCGTTTAGGATATTTTTTGTCAGCATATCCTTGTTTTTCACATTGTCGCTAAAGACTATAATTTCAACATTGTCTTTTGCAGCCCTTAATAATTCTAAGTTTTTCAAGCCTATATAGTTGTCTATCACATAAATACTTTTCTTTGCAGACTTATATATTTTGGTATAGGCAACATCTGCTTCAATCTTATCTCCGTTCATTAAAAGGAAATGCTTGTATGTGTCCGGATCTATAAAATTATCCATAACCTTTTTCAAATCTTCTTTTGTAGCCATTTGCGATTTTATTTCAGCTATATCCTTTGTGTTTTGATTTGTCTGTACTGCTATTTGTACCAATTCTTTTGAGCTAATAAAATCTTGATTTTCGATTATAAAGTCTTTCATCTGCTTAAATGTTCTAATTAAGGCTCTACTTTGCCTAATCGCAAGTTCACCTCTTAATACCGTCATAAGCATATAGATACCTTGTTCTGTAAAGGCATTTGGTAAGTATCTTGAACCGCCCCAACTTGAGGTGAAATTTTTGCACCTCAAGTTTTCAAATTCATTCTCGGTCAGTTGAAACATAAAATCTTCGCCTTCAAACTTCTCAATATTGTTTTTCACCTGTCTATTAAAGTTTTTTGTTTCATAACCATATATTTCAGCTAAATCTGCATCAAGCATTACTTTTTGCCCACGAATAAGATATATTTTTTCTTGTATAGTTTTATCATCTACAATAACTATCTCTTTATTTTCTTCTGCCATGAAATGCACCTCCAACATTATCTAAATTCTTTTATATTTTTCTACTCCGCCTTCAGCTTTTCCGATGTGTTCCACATTTTTTACAAGTCTCTTATTTACATTTTCATAAAACCATCTGCCAATCAATGCCGGCGGTGTTGCGATTAACTCTCTTAAAACAAATTCTTTGCCTTTCGGTAAAGAGCTAATTTTGTTTAATAAGGTAGTATATAGGTAGGCATAGCTCGTATTTTCTTGTAAACTGCTACACTTACAATATTCAGTAACGCTTGGGAAACCTCCCTCTATTGCTTTTTTAGTTAAAATTTCAAGTTCTTCATCGGTTACAGTAAATTGAATTCGCATTTATATATCCTCTCCTTCCTTATAACTGAGTTTATTACCATATCATTATCATTCTATCATAAATATGATATTTTTCCCATACTGCAATTTTAAGCCCTCACTTGATGTTTTACACTTAGCTACAGTCTGATACCTATTTTATCATTAACGTTCTAAAAACACCTTTCCACCGTCTTATACGAGGTCTACAAGTGTTCACCCTTGTCATAATCTTCAAAGGTATATACTTTTGATTTACTGCTTTCTTTTAATTTCCCTTTGTCTTGCTCATACCAATGAATTAAGGTCGCATAATGGTCTTTATAGTTTCTTCCTGTGCTTTGCATATAGGTTGACAGCTTCTCTATCATTTTATCCCTATGACCTTGCATTTTATCCTTTAATTTTCCATATTCTTCATCGGTTAAGGAAACATTTTTATATTCTCCATAAAGAGTGGGGGATATTTTTTCTATCTCCCCCTCTTTCTCTATTTCTATCTCTATATCTCCGTTGCAGTTTTGTTGCAAAAGGTTGCAAGGTGTTGCACCAGTGTTGCATTGCAACGCTTTTTGTCCTCTCGATTTTCTTGAACGCCTTGTAGAAGCTGTTTCTGAACCTATAAGACTTGGGATTTCTGTTAAAAAATACTCGTCATTTTCTGTGATTATCTCCATCAATCCTTGTGCTACAAGATAATTTACTGTAACCATTACATCATCTTCCGTTTCATCAATCGTTAAGGCAAGCTCTTTGATAAAGTCTGTTTCTACTCCGTCATAATACAGCTTCCCACTATCTTTTAAGCTAAGTAAAAGCAATTTAAGATAGATGATTGTATAGGTATCTCCTCCTGATATTTTTCTTAGCCTTTTGATTCTCTTATCTGTAAAAAAATCTTCTTTCAATTTTAACCAATAGTATCTTCTGTTGTCTGCCATTTTTATCTTTCCTCCCCTTTATTTTTATAATTTTCTTTAGCCTTTTCCTTGGCTTTTTGGTTGTACTCTTTTTCTTTTTTGCCTTGCTCTTGAAATTTTTTCAGTTGTGCAATTACACTTGGTTTATCTCCACGCTTGATTGCCTTGTCAATCTCAATAGATAGGTCTATTCCATACTCGTCACCCACAATCTTTACTGCATATTTGATATGGTCTATCTGCTTAAATTCGTCTTGTACTTTAGCTTTATCTTTGGTTAAGTCTTGTATCTGATTTTCAAGGCTTGATATTTCTTTTTGCCAATCACGTAATTTTATGGATGATGTCCCGGTAAACTTTTCTATGGTCTTTCTTGCTCTTTGGTATCTGTCTATTTCCTTTTTATGAGAATTGTAAAAACTGTCTTTGAATATGGTTTTGCTTTTGTATTCCTGATAGACCTCTTTGTTTTCTTTGATAGAGTCTATGCAGCTTACACACTGATTTAGGTCTTTTATTCTTTGTATTTTACTCTGAATATCACCACTTATATTTTTACTTTGCTTTGCCAGTTCAAAGACTTTTCCTTGTAGGTCTGCTATGGTTTGAAGTCTATTATCTTTCAAATAGTAGATTGCTTTTACAAATCTCTTTAGGTCAGCATTTCCCTTTTTTATCTGTCCGTAGTAAGACAGATTTTTTGTTTTTTCTCCCTGTATCTCGTTGTAGATAGAAATATATTCATAGAGGTTAAATAGTTCTGCTTTGTTCTCCAGTTAATCTTTTTTGGTATGTTTATACTCATCGTATTTTGCTTGCAGATTTCCAAGTAAAGAGTCTATCCATGAGGTGATTTCTTTTATCTTGTTCTTGATGGCTTTGACTAAGGAATTATGCTTTTTGATTTCTCTGTTGATGTTTCCTTTGTCGGTTTCGATTCCTTTTTTCTCTAAGGCACTGGCACTTGCTCCTAAATGAATGGTTGGGATTTCTTCTATCCCTTGTCTTTTGTAGGAGCGATGATCCACTTGTTTTTGTTCTCCGGCTTTTTCTAAATACTGATTACAAAGGCTTGCAAAATTCTCTCGCCATTTTTCTGCATTTCCTTTATCGTTCCAGTCTGTCAGCTCTACTTTTCTTGTTTTGTAGTTTCCGCTTTTTAGTTTTACCTTTTCTCCCTTTTCATCAAGGACATATTCCTTTTTGCTTTTTGCCAGCCACTCTCCTTTTTCATTGATTGGTCTAAGAGTAGTCATAATATGCGCATGGATATTATTATTTTCTTCATCACTTTCATCATGGATTGCAAGGTCTGCTATCATTCCTTTTGATACAAAATTTTCTTGTATGAAGTCGGTAATGAGTTTCTTGTTTTCTTCAAAAGATAATTCTTTCGGTAAGGCGATAATGAAGTTTCTTGCAAGTTGTGCGTTGCTTGCTTTCTCGTTTAGTTCAACACTATTCCATAAGGCAGTTCTATCTTTTAATGCTATGGGGACATTCTCCGGCAAGAAGATTTCTGAATGTAAAAGTCCTTTTTTATTATGATAGTCATGAACTTCTCCGTCCCATTCATTTCTGATTTTCTCGCAAGAGATATATGCTGCACTTGCAACTGCCGATTTACGCTTTCCTCTGCTTATCATGGAAATATTAAAGTGAAATGTTTCTGCCACTTTTAAACTCCTTTCATTTTTTGTTTGTTTCCAGGTAAAGAACAAAGCAGACAGGTTATTTTTTGTATCTTTTCATATCTGCTTTATCCGTATGTTTTTATTAAGTTTTATGTGTTTTAAGACTTGCTAAAATCCCTTAGTTTTTCTAAGGGCGCAATTATACACCCTAAAGGGTGCTTTGCGTTCTGCGAAGCTTTTTACCCTTGCAGGGAGCTTCTGAAAAAACTAAGTTTTTTTATTCTGTCTACTCTATGTCTGTTTCATCTTCTGTATCTTTCCCGTTTATCATTTCTTCATAGGTTTGTCTGTATTCTTCTGTGTGAGTAGAGATGTTTAACAGCTTTTCTATTTCCTCATTGGTAAACATAAGAGGATTTTCAATTACTCTTTCTACTATCAAGCCTCTTTGAATGAGCCTGTGATTTCTTCTTTTTCGTTCTTTTTCATTTGCCAGCTTTTCTAATTTCTTACCTTGATTTTGTAATTGTTTCAGCTTTACATCGCACTTTTCTCTTTCTTCCTGAAGTTCAGAAATTTGTTCCTGTACTTCCTGTAATGTGTTTTCTTTCTTCATTTTTGGTTTCTCCGTTTTGGTATCTGCTTGTTTCCATAAAGAAAGGTTAAGCACCTTTTTTTGCCACTTAACCTTTCCACTCTTTTTAGATTTTATCTTTTAATATCTCTCTTAGTTTTTCTAAAATCTTATCCCTCCTTTTTCCTATTGCTTGATAACTTACTTTTTCTTTTTTACCGATTGACCTTAAACTTTCTTCTCTGTAGAAAATTGCTTCCATTAACTCTCTTTCTTCTTTTGTTAGAGTATTTAATGCTTTATGAAGTTCTTCAATTTGCATTTTTACTTCTACAATTTTTTCTAAGTCTATTTTTTCATCTATGATGTTATCTACAAAGTGTCCGTCATAATCAAAAGACGAAAAAGGTAATACGCAGTGTTCTCTATCTTTTCTGTAAAGATATTTTTCATGCTCTGTTATCTTCCAGTAGGCTTTGTATACTTCTTCACTTACAGGTACGGCTTTGCCTTTTACATAAAGGTAATATTCTTTAGCCACTTAGTTATCCTCCTTTTTTAAGTTCTCTGTTTTGCTTTTTGAGCATAAAAAAGGAGGACTTCTACACTTTGGCGTAAAAAGTCCTCTCGGCTTAAAAACTAATGTTTTATATAATTTTCTATTTTGTTGTTTCTGGTAAAGTATTATTGCTATGTGTAAGCAATTCCAAGCATAAAAAAGGATAAATGTATCTTATATGAATAACCGAATTTAATGTTCCCATTATTTATCCCTCCATTGCTTAGTTACATATTTTTTCCTCCTAAATAAATATTCTGTAAACCTTAAATATTATCTTTTTGAAGCTTATAACAAGTAAATTTCATTTTACAAACTATAAAAACAGCCAAAGCAAATGACAACACATCAGAAACAGGTTGCAATAAATATATCCCAAACTTCCCATATAAATTAGTAAGTAAATATAAAAGAGGGATGTAGAAAATACCTTGCCTTGAAATCGAAATTATCAACGACCAAAAATATTTACCTATGTTTTGCATCAACATACTACTTATCGCATAATAGGCTAACAACGGAATTGTTATACATTGCATTCTAAGTATTTGCACTCCTATAGAAATAACTTCACTATCTTTAGACATTGCAATAACAAAATGTTCCGAAAAAATATATAGCACCACTGCTGATATAATCAAAAATATAGTTCCAACAACAACTGTCAAATTAAATGCTGATCTAACTCTGCCATATTTTTTTGCACCATAATTCATTGCACAAATAGGTTGAAACCCTTGCCCCCATCCAATCATAATCATATAAGCTATGGCAACTATTCTTGAACTAACGGTTAAAGCTGCAATAATACTGTCCCCAAAGTTTGCTGCAACTCTATTCAATAAAATGAGAGAAACACTTGTAATTGCTTGCCTTGAAAAGTTAGGCATTCCTCCTACAAGAATATGGTATATGCGTTCTTTACTACATTTGACATTTTTCAAAGAAACAGGAATATTACCATTTCCTTTTGCCAACATAGTAAGTGCAATACACGCAATTATTTGACCTGTCAAAGTTGCATATCCAGCTCCAACAAACCCAAACTTGAATATAAACATAAATACAGGATCAAGAATCATATTGCTAAACATTCCTAAAAGCAAACCTATCATTCCATCTTTTACATTTCCACAAAGTCGTAATTGATTATAAATAGTAATTGAATACAGACTAAATGGAACGCTTATTATAATCACCTTTAAATACTGAGTAATAAATTTAAATAAGTTAACAGAAGCATTCCCACCAATGAACTTTGTCAAGTCAGATATAAAAATCCATGACATTATAGCTATTAAAAATCCACTTATAATAGAAAATACTATTCCGATTGAAGAAATAATTATTGCCTCTTCCTCATCTTGTTCTCCAAGTTTTTTAGACATAATATTCCCACTGCCATATCCAAACCAAAAACCAATAGCCTGAATAATACTCACGAAGCTAAAAACAACACCAATAGCAGCTGTCATCGATTTATCATTTAAAAGTCCGACAAAAAATGTGTCTGTCAAATTATAAATAACCATAATTAGCATACCAACAATTGTTGGAACAGACATTTTTACTATCAAAGGTAAAAGTGGTTCACTTAAAATCTTTTTCCTTCTCAATTCTTTTTGATCTATTTGATTTTTTGATTTCATATCAGCAACCTTTGACCTCGCCGGTATTACCATCTACTTGTATGGTATCTCCATCTTTGAATTTGGTAGTTGCAAAACCAACTCCAAGAACTGCCGGTATATTATATTCTCTTGCAACAATTGCAGCATGGCTTAAAGCAGAACCTGTATCTGCCACAACAGCACTTGCCAGCTTAAATAATGGAGTCCACTCAGGATCTGTAAGATGACAAACTAATATATCTCCTTTTTTCATTTTATAAAATTCTTTGGGACTATTTATCAGGCACACCTTTCCAACTGCAATACCAGTGCTTCCGCTTACTCCTTTTAATACATCACCATCCGTTTTAAAAATCAATAACTTTGAAGCTTCCCATACTTTCACTGCTAAAGGAAATTTTTCGTTTCTCCTATTTATTTTTTCCTTATCTGATTCATTTAAATTACCTCTGTTAATTGCTTTAAGTAATTCTTTATGAAAAAGATTAGCCACTCCTATTTCTATGTTTTCATCACCCAAGAGTATAAAGTTAATTCTTTTAACACACTTTCTGACATAATAAAATAGTGTTTCCCACAAATATTGACTTTCTTCACGAACCACATGAAAATATCTAAAATATTTTATCTGTTTTTCTATATCCTGATACTTTTTACCATAGATTCCCTCTATACTCTCCATAAGCTTAGAAAAATCCTTTATATCTTTACTTTCATTACTATTTTCATTTAATATAGGTCGTAATATATTTGTCAGCCTATCAGGATCTTCGAGAAATGTTTTTGCAGATAAACAATAACAGTTATAATCAGATTTAAAGCCATTATCTTTCATAAACTCATCTGTTATATTCTTAAAATCATTATACTTTTTATATAATTCCTTAAAATTATCTCCGGAAATTATCGCTCTTTTTAAAGCTTCATTTTTTCTTATCTCACAAGCAATTGTATAGACATCATTTGTAATCACCGATGTTTTATTATCTAAGTCCCAATAAAAATCAAACGATGAATAATTGCTATTTACTTTTTTTATTATTTTGGTAAATTTCTTGCTATTTAATACTGATGGAAATAAGGCATACTTAAATCTATCATAAGCAAGCTTTTGCAAAAGAGCATAACTTTCTTCTAAAAAATTTCCACACTCCGTTAATGTCATATTTTCAAAATTTAAGTGCTTGATTTCTTCTATTTCAGTTTCATATATATTCATAAAATCTTTGCACTTCTTATAACAGAACTCAAAATCTTTCATGTTCTTTAAGATATTAAAAAATTTGAAAATATTCTTTCCAATTCGCTTTCCTTCATCAGAAAAAGTTTGTATACCATCATCATCTATAATTGGATTTCTTGGTAAAATAATCCCACCTTCTGATAAAATGTTTACTTTCTGATCATTGATTGCCATCAAATAATCGAAATCAAGGACTCTATGTGCAGAAGGCATTTTTTCTAAAAAGAATGACATTACTTCTCGTGTATCCTTTTTGATTTTTTTACCCTTTGTATACTTCTCTATTAAATCATTGCCAGTTATATCATTTTCAGAATTTTTTAATGTGGTAATCGCTCTCGCCTGTAAAATATATACAATATCATTTTTGATTGCCCATTCAATATCCATAGGCATGCGATAGTGTTTTTCAATCTCTAAACCACACTTCATAAGTTCAAGTATTTCTCTATCATTTAATGCACGAGTTTTTCTTTTATCAGAGCTTACTGCTACTTCAACAGTTTCCTTATCCCCATATATAATCTGTGTTTCCTTGCTTCCAATATTTACTTGGGCTATTTTCCCTGATTTGTCAATAATGTAGCTATCAGCTGTAACTCTTCCGCTTACAACGCTTTCTCCTAATCCAAAGCTTGCATTTATTTGCATTTCATTTTCTTTTTTGTTTACTGGATTTACTGTAAATAAAACTCCTGATTTTTCACTCTCTATCATTTCTTGAATAACAACTGCAATAGAAACTGAAGTTTGATCATAACCTTGATGAAATCTATAACTTACAGCTCTATTTCCCCAAAGCGAAGCATAACAATTACGCACTGCATTCAATACACTTTCAATACCTTGAACATTTAAATAAGTTTCTTGTTGCCCTGCAAAACTGGCATCTGGCAAATCTTCTGCCGTTGCTGAAGAACGCACTGCAACTCTTGTATTATTTCTAAGATTAAAATATTTTTCTCTTATTGCATTCTCTAACCTTTCAGGAAATTTTCCAGACTTTATTTTTCCTCTAAAATGCTCAGCTTCATTTAGAAGTTTTCTTTCATCATCTACTGATTTTTTAATTCCATTTTCAATGAGAATATCAATCCCATTTACTTTTAAAAAATCTCTATATGCGTCTGCTGTTATAACAAATCCACTTGGAACATTTATTTTAGCAGAAGTCATTTCTCCAAGATTAGCACCCTTACCTCCAGCAACTAATACATCTTCCTTTTTTATCTCATTAAAATCCAGAATCATTGCTATCACCTTCCTTTATACAATTAAATTTCTATATATTTAAAAACAATGCTTTGTATATAAATATTAAGCACTTCTTCAAAGGTATCTTTATTAAAATGGAAATAATTTGAACATAGAACGAAGCTGCCAACAAAGGCATTTGATAAGCCTTGCTTATCTACGCTTTTTACTACATTATTTTTGTACCAATAATCTATTAACCTATCCAAAAAATCACCATATAGATTTTCTACTCTATTCACTTTCTTTGAATCTTGACTTGCAAATATTCTAAATGCCTCTTGATAAATTGGCTGAGTTTTAATTTTCTCAGTCATATCTATCGAATACTTATAAATTACCTCTGAAAGGAATTTTTTAGGATTCGTGAGTGAATTTGAAAATTCTCTTTCAATGTTTTCCAATTTTTGTATTGACCTATATGCCATTAAATCGATGATAAGAGATTCTTTGTCTTTCCAAAAATTATAGAAACTTCCTTGTGCTATCCCTACTCTTTTTGTCAATTCCGAAATACTAAGTGATTTTGTACCTTTATCATGAAATAAATCAAGAGCAGTTTCCATAATACTTTCTTTGATTTTTATCTTTTCTTCTTCTGTAAATGCCTTTGCCATTTTTAACCTCCAAACTTCTCAAACCAGTCTGTGAATTTTTCATTTTTTATTCATAGATATTATAACGCCCACAAATTTAAAAGTCAATGAATATTTTGTTTTATATTCATTGACCTTGGATATATTATTCAGTTAAAAAACTCTACATTTCACATAATGGTATCCCAACTCTTTTCAAACCCTTTATTTTCTCCTGTTTCTTCTGTTCTCTTCTTGCCTTATATTTATCTTCATACTCTTTCTGTTTTCCACTCGCTTTACGCTTCAGGTAATTTTGATGTAGCTTGTCTTTTCTTTCCTTGATTTTTCTTTCTTCTTCCTCAAGTTTTTGTTTTTCTTCCTCGCTTAACTCCGCCTGTGGCAGTTCATAATTTCCTATGAAATTAAAGTAAATTTCTATCTTTTGCTTTGATGTCTGACTACCTTTTCTATCTCTTTCATGTACGATAATCTTTTCTACAAACTCATTTACCATTGTGGTTGTAAGTTCTTCAAAATTTTCATAACGACTGATAAGAGATATAAATTTCTTAGCTCTGTCTGTTTCTTTTTCATATCTCGATACCTGCTGTTCCAAATCCTTAATTTCTTTACTTAAAGTTACCTGCTCCGTTTCATATTGATTATTAAGGATTTCATAGCGATTATTCGGTATTTTATTCAGGATCATATCTTCGTAAATTCTGCACATCAGTCGTTCAAGTTCCTGAAGTCTATTTTGGCTTTCCGTTAATCTTATCTTTTTCTTTTCTATCTCTATTTTTTCCTTTTCTTCCATTTCATTTTGAATGGAACGGATAAAGGCTTCGTTATCTTCATCAAGATATTTTTTAATATCTTTTAATGTTTCCTGTATTAGATTTAAGACTACTTCTGCTTTTATTCTGTGTGCTGATGGGCAAAGTGTCCCACAAGGTGTTTTGGTATAGGCACTGCAAGTATAATATGGAATATTTTTATAGTTGCTTGTTCTATGAACATACATTTTGCTTCCACAATCTGCACAATACATCAGTCCTGTGAGTGGGTGATATTCTCCCCAACCGTCAGGATACCTTTTTACATTTCCTCTTATCCTTTGCACATTGTCAAAGGTTTCTTGGTCTATGATTGGTTCATGCGTGTTTTCAAAAATAAGCCAGTTATCTTCCGATACATATTTACTTTTCTTGTCCTTGAAATGCTTTCTTGTCTTGAAATTGACTGTATGCCCCAAGTATTCTTGTTTCTTTAAAATGCTTGCTATGGTTGAGCTGCACCAACGATAGGGATGTTCAAAGTTTTTGCTTTGATATAGCCCATAGCCTAATTTCTGTTGATGATAGGCGGGTATATCTACTTTTTCACTCTCCAATATCTTTGCTATTAGATACGGACCATTGCCTTGCATGGTCATATTGAATATGCGTCTTACTACTTCGGCTGCTTTTTCATCTACTATCCATTTGTTTTTATCTTTTTCATCTTTGATATAGCCATAAGGCGGTGTGCTTGCAGTATGTTTCCCACTTTCACCTTTTGACCTGAAAGTCGATTGGATTTTTCTTGATGTATCTCTTGCATACCATTCATTCATGATATTTCTAAAGGGAGTAAAATCATCTTCTCTGTAAAAACTATCTACATTATCATTGATAGCGATTAGTCTTACGCCCTTTTGTCTTAGTATCTCCATACATTGACCGACTTTGAGATAATCTCTGCCAAGTCTGCTCATATCTTTTACAATGATACAACCGATATTGCCTTGATTGACTCCGTTCATCATTGCCATAAATCCCGGTCTGTCAAACTGTGTTCCGCTGATTCCATCATCTGTAAAGTGAATGATGTTTGACAAATTATTTTTGCTTGCGTATTCTTCCAATATTTTTTTCTGATTGATGATAGAGTTACTCTCTCCTTGCAGTTCATCATCACGACTTAATCTCTCATAGAGTGCTGTTATCTTTTCAAAATTCCTCATTTTTACCCCCTTTCTCTTAATTTTTCAATAAAAAAAGAATTAAGAAGTACATATTTCACTAAAATAGTGATTAAGTGTTCTCCTTAATTCTATTACTCCGGCTGCTAATTTGTACTTTTTATACTGCCTAACTGCAAAGTGGTCAGGCTTTTCTTTTTCAAGTGCCTCAAATATATAGTCAACTGCATTTTTAAAGTTTTCATCTTCTTCTCTTACTTCACTTGCATCAATAAATGCAAGAAGTGTAGAAAAGTTTTGTTCTTCAATAGGAGCTTCGTAGTAGAGGTATCCTATTAAAGCTGTATAATAAAGCCTTTCTGCTTTAACCCAAAAATCCTCAGCTGCCTTTTCTCCCTCTCCTTTGGTATTTACAATAATAGTCTGCACGAGTTTTAGTATATCTTTTTCACTTCTTAGATAGGCAAACGGATTATAATGCATAGATTTTTTGAAATTTATAGTATTTAGCACTTTAATATCATATCCGTTTTTCTCCA
>ERZ773087.979-NODE-979-length-19670-cov-8.101300_pt1 | contig 19670 bp, 15 predicted proteins | sample MGYA00511375_ERZ773087 | MGnify/ENA primary metagenome ERZ773087 (study PRJEB29015, sample SAMEA2737995) | human oral metagenome | biome: human oral; feature: human-associated habitat; material: dental | place: China | collected 2063 ...
CCGCTTGGAAAAACTGCTCCTGCGCCGTCAGCGCGGAACCGTAATCGCGCGTCTGAGTATGCGCCAAACGCGCCTGCTTGAGCAGCTCGCGGATTTTTTCAGACGGCGTATTCGCGCCTTCGATTTTTAATTCAGCAATAAAATCAGCGTCTTCCTGAGTAATTCGCACGCTGACTGGGATACGGTTTGTCGCATTCATATTCGTTTGATTTGGTTTGTATTCATTTGTATGCAAATATACAAGATGAAATGACAAGGCGCAATATTTGAAATGGTTTATTTTTGTAAACCCTAGGACGCGCTGAAACACGTTTGCAGACACATAGGGAGAACCGAGCTTTTCCTTTATAATCCATCCATCTATTTTTCACTTATTTCTAGCAGGTTCACCATGTCCAAACCCACTCTCCTCCTCGTTGACGGCTCTTCTTATCTCTACCGCGCTTATCACGCGATGGCGCAGTTGTCCGCGCCAGACGGTGCGCCGACGGGTGCGCTTTACGGCGTGTTGAACATGTTGCGCCGGTTGCGGGCGGATTATGTGCATGATTATTGCGCGGTGGTGTTTGATGCGAAGGGCAAGAATTTCCGCCACGAGATGTTCCCCGACTATAAGGCGACGCGCCCGCCGATGCCGGACGATTTGCGCCCGCAGGCAGAAGCCTTGCCGGATTTGGTGCGGTTGATGGGCTGGCCGGTGCTGGTGATTCCGCAAGTCGAAGCGGACGACGTTATCGGCACGCTGGCGGCGATGGCCGGTGAAGCGGGTTGGAATGTGGTGGTGTCCACCGGCGATAAGGACATGGCGCAGCTGGTGAACGAGCGCGTGACGCTGGTGAACACGATGAGCGGCGAAACGCTGGACATTGAAGGCGTGAAGGAAAAATTCGGTGTGCGCCCCGACCAAATCCGCGATTATCTCGCACTGATGGGCGACAAGGTGGACAATGTGCCGGGCGTGGAGAAGTGTGGACCGAAAACGGCGGTGAAGTGGCTGGAAGCCTACGGCTCGTTGGCTGGTGTGATGGAACACGCTGCGGAAATCAAGGGCAAGGTCGGCGAAAACCTGCAAGCCGCGCTGCCCCAACTGCCGCTTTCGTATGATTTGGTGACGATTAAAACCGATGTGGACTTGCACACCGAGCTTTCAGACGGCCTCGAAAGCCTGCGCCGCACTTCGCCGAAATGGTCGCAGCTTGCGGTCGATTTCAAACGCTGGGGCTTCCGCACTTGGCTGAAAGAAGCGGAAAGCCGTATGCACGAAGCGGCGGACGGCGATTTGTTCGGCAGCGATACGATAGGCGAACAGGCGGCGTTGGATATGGAAACGTCGTCTGAAAGGCTACCTGAAAAAGCCGTTGCCCCTGAAAAACTGGATTATCAAGCCGTTACTACTGAAGCGCAGTTTGCCGCCTTGTTGGACAAACTGTCGCAGACGGACACAATCGGCATTGATACGGAAACCACTTCCCTAGATGCGATGAACGCCTCACTGGTTGGCATCAGCATCGCGTTCCAAGCAGGCGAAGCGGTTTACATCCCTGTAGGACACAGCCTGACCGCCGCACCCGAACAGCTCGATTTACAAGACGTATTAGGCCGTCTGAAACCGCATTTGGAAAACCCCGCCCTGAAAAAAATCGGGCAAAACCTCAAATACGACCAACACGTTTTCGCCAACTACGACATCGCCCTGAACGGCATTGCCGGCGATTCCATGCTCGCTTCCTATATCATCGAGAGCCATCTCGGACATGGCTTGGACGAATTGTCCGAACGCTGGCTCGGCTTGGAAACCATTACCTACGAATCGCTGTGCGGCAAAGGCGCGAAGCAAATCGGTTTTGCCGACGTCGCCATTGAGCAGGCAACCGAATACGCCGCCCAAGACGCAGATTTCGCCCTGCGCCTCGAAGCGCACCTGCGCGCGCAGATGGACGCCAAACAGCTTGAAATGTATGAAAAAATGGAGCTGCCCGTCGCGCAGGTATTGTTTGAAATGGAACGCAACGGCGTACAAATCGACCGTGCCGAACTCGCCCGCCAAAGCGCAGAACTCGGCGCCGAACTGATGAAGCTCGAACAAGAAGCCTACGCCGCCGCAGGCCAGCCGTTCAACCTCAACTCGCCCAAACAGCTTCAAGAAATCCTGTTCGACAAAATGGGCATCCCCACCAAAGGTCTGAAAAAAACCGCCAAAGGCGGCATTTCCACCAACGAAGCCGTGCTCGAACAGCTCGCGCCCGACTACCCCCTGCCCAAAATCATCCTGCAAAACCGCAGCCTGGCGAAGCTCAAATCCACCTACACCGACAAATTGCCCGAAATGATTTCCCCCAAAGACGGCCGCGTGCATACCACCTACGCCCAAGCCGTCGCCATCACCGGCCGCCTCGCCAGCAACAACCCCAACCTGCAAAACATCCCCATCCGCACCGCCGAAGGCCGCCGCGTGCGCCGCGCCTTCACCGCACCGCAAGGCAGCGTCATCGTTTCCGCCGACTATTCCCAAATCGAGCTGCGCATCATGGCGCATCTCTCCGGCGACAAAACCCTCATCGCCGCGTTCCAAAACGGCGAAGACGTACACCGCCGCACCGCCGCCGAAGTATTCGGCATCGCCCCCGAAAACGTCTCGTCCGAACAACGCCGCTACGCCAAAACCATCAACTTCGGCCTGATTTACGGCATGGGCCAATACGGCCTCGCCAAATCGCTGGGCATAGACAACCTGTCCGCCAAAACCTTCATCGACCGCTACTTCGCCCGCTACCCCGGCGTCGCCGAATACATGCAGCGCACCAAAGAAGAAGCCGCCGCCCAAGGCTACGTAGAAACCCTGTTCGGCCGCCGCCTGTATCTGCCCGACATCCACGCCAAAAACGCCAACGCCCGCGCCGGCGCCGAGCGCGCCGCCATCAACGCCCCCATGCAAGGTACCGCCTCCGACCTCATCAAACGCGCCATGATAGACGTGTCCCGCTGGCTTTCAGACGACCTCTTGCAAAGCAAACTGATCATGCAGGTGCATGACGAACTGGTGTTGGAAGTACTCGAAGCCGAACTGGATTTGGTCAAAGAAAAACTGCCGCAGATTATGGCGAAAGTGGATGAAGGAATGTTGAACGTGCCGCTGGTGGCAGAAGTGGGTATGGGAATGAATTGGGAAGAGGCGCATTGATGATTATATGAATGAAATGCCGCCTGAAAATTTCAGACGGCATTTCATTCAAAATATACTAAAATTTATTGTTGTATCACTAGTCTCTAGTGTCTCAATATCTAGTTCTAATATTAATAATTGACTATGATCATCAGACTGATTCATATTTTCTTTCCAATATCCATCGCTTCCCAAACAATAACTTTCCTTTCGGTCTAAAATAAATTCTTGTTTACAAATTTCTCCAATGGACTTCTTTGTACGAAATGATTGGGTAACATAGTGTTCCAATCCAGATATAACATGCGGTTTCGTCAACCATTTCCATTCGTTATTTGTTTTATAGCCAAATCTACAATCACCAAGATTGAAACTTTGTGTTTGGAAATTTTCCTTATTAACTATCAATATATGTAGAGATGCCATTTGATTTGGCAATTTGTTTGGCATTCCTACCTCTCTGACATATGATTCCTTTGTATGCTGCAATATGCTTAAAATATTTCGATTTTCTGAATATAATTCTTTTGCAATAACTTCTAAAATATATTTAATAAAATTTTGGGATTCAATTTCTTCCTTTGCATCCCCAATTATAAATATATATCGATTAGAATAATTGCAAAAAACGCCATAATCACTATTACATTTCCTATCTTTCCCTTGATAACTTCTCCAAATTACTTTCATTATAATTCCAATATTCTGCGAATCTTATCTTCTACACGTGGATATTCTTCTAGCTTATATAAAAAGTAAGTTTCATCATTTAATATCTTAAGTTGATCTTGAATAAATTCAATAACTTTATTATCTTTAAATTTAGATTTAAAATCAAAAATTTCTTCGTAAATTTGTCTTCGCCCATTTAATACAATCAAAATATCCTCAAGATCTTTACTTTCAAGAATGTCTCCATTTCCTCGATTGTTGTATGCTTCAAATTTGGTTGCTAAAAAATAAATTGGGTGAATCAATTTAATTATAAATTCATCTAATGGATAATCTTCGGCTGTTTCAAAAGCTATTGGATACCATTTATTTTCAAAACCTAAAATATTTTTTGTTGGCATTAAATCTATTGAGATATTCTCTAATTTCATCCTGCATATCGGTCCTTCCTCATCTTCTAGACCAGGTTCTTGAAATCCATAACTTTTTAATTCTTCTTGAAAGTTTCTGTATTCACCATGTGTTAATACGGAAATAATCAAGTCTACGTCTTCTGTACTGCGAATATCTTCTTGACTTACATCATCCACAAATAAACAAGTTGTACAGCCTCCTACAAAAACAATTTGTTCTCTTAATGAAGGTGTTAAATTAGTTACTACTTTTTTCAGCATATCAAGATGCAACTTACTTGCTATATTCATCATTTTCCCATAAAAATATCTTTTAATTGCTCAAATGCTACTTGCTTTTCCCTAGGTGCATTGAGCCTAATTGAATCTACTAGCACTAATAATTCATATAGCAGAGGGTCTTTTACCGCAGCATATGGAACTGTTTTATATAGTGGCTCAATAGCATCCCCTACTATCGTACCATTAGTATCTTCCCATACCATCGGAAGTTTTTTGCCTGATACAATGTTCTCATATAAAAAAGGTGATGAATATGAAATAGGTATTCCTCTAACATTACCTATTTTTTTTATAGGGAAAAAAAATCTCAATGCAGGGATTACAACATTCAGGAGTTCCTGTGTATTTACATAGGGTATTTTATCTCGAATTAGTAGCAATTTTAAATCAATACATCTTTTTAATGAAAGACTAATTTGAGATTTGCTAATACCTGTACTTTTTTCCAATGATAAAAGTGAATATTTATTCTCATCGAAAAGACTATTAAAATCTATTTTTGAATATAAATTTTCAATTTCACCGTAATACTTATTCAAGTAATAGTTGTTATATTTTGATTCCTTATTTTTATAAATAATATTTAAATAATACTGCTTCTTCTGCTGTTCGGTAAGAAATTCTGATTTCGCCATTTTTTTGTTGGTAAGGTCAATTTTTTCGTAGTAGGAGAGACTAAATATTTTCAATAGTAGCAGAATATCTTGACTTTTCATGATAAAAACTCCTTGATTTTTTCAAATTATAAAACAAAAATATTTTTTTTCCTAGGAATTAGGAAAAAATTTTCAGGAAACCTGTTGATAACCTGTGTATAAATCTACTTTATAAATTTTAATAAATGTTGTATTGTTTTCAATAAATCCTACTGATTTTTCCTCTAAATCCCGTTTATATAAGCTATCTTAAAGTTAAAACTATTAAATTGGAACTACGTATGTATATCAACACGAATATGGTGGTGCCTAATGTCCGAGGCCGTCTGAAAATCCCTAAACATTTTCAGACGGCCTTTTTCTATTCCAATTCTCTACATTCTATTCGCCGTATGCTTTTGTTCTCAGCCTTTTGTCTCTTTTTTCATCAGTAATGTTGCCGGTGTTACAATCGGCATATTCTTATTGTTATCAAACAGGTGTTTTATGCAGTTTTTTGGCCTGCTTATTCCTATTATTATCGGCTATTTTGCTGATGAGATGTTCCCCAGCGTCATTATTGGGTCGTTGTTTTGGCTGGTTGCTTGGTCGATTGCCAAACAACGTCAAGAAGAGCGTTTGGCTGAATCTGCTACGGCAGGCGACAGGATGAAAAAGCTGGAGCAGGAAATCGAGCTGCTGAAACAGCGTTTGTCGGTGTTGGAGCATGAGACTGTCCGTGATGAGGCGAAGGTAGGGCAGGGGCTTGAGGCTTTGCCTGTTGCCGATATTCAGACGGCCTCTGAGCCGCTTCATGTTCGGGTTGAGCCTGAGGCGGAAGCTGCGCCTGTTAAGCAGAAAATTGAAGAGGCGTTTGCTCCTTCTTTTTCTATATCTATTGATCCTGTTTCTGCCAAGGCTTCTGTTTTGCCTGAGCCTGTTTTGGAATCAGAAGTTATCGAGGCGGTTGCTCCGGTTGCTGCTGAACAAGAAGAGCAGTCTAAGGAAGAGGCTGTTGTTGCTTCAATGCCGTCTGAAAGCGAAGAAGCGCCATCGCGTCAATTTGTTATCCATAAAGCTCAGTCGGAAGGCGGAGAGTACAAGTTTTCCGACAATCCGATTGTTGCTTGGTTCTTGCGCGGCAATCCGCTGTTGAAAACCGGTATTGTGGTGTTGTTCCTCGGCCTGGCGTTTTTGTTGCGCTATGCCTCCGAGCGGGTTCATGTGCCGGTAGAGTTGCGTTATCTGACTGTGGCAGGCGCGGGTTTGGCGGCGGTAGTCGGCGGCTGGAAACTGCAAAGCCGTAAGCGTGAATATGGCTTGGTGTTGCAGGGTTTCGGCGTGGCGGTAATGTATTTGACGGCGTTGGCGGCGTTGAAACTGCATCCGCTGCTGCCTGTGTCGGTCGTGTTCGGGCTGATGGTGGCGATGGTTGTGCTGATGGCGTGGTTGGCGGTAAGGCAGAATGCGCAGATTATGGCGCAGGTTGCTTTAATCGGCGGTATGGCCGCGCCTTTGCTGACTTCAGACGGCAGCGGCAATTATTTGGTGCTGTTTTCTTATCTTGCCCTGCTCAATGGCGGTGTGGTCGCGATTGCTTGGTTTAAGGCATGGCGTCCGCTGAACCTGACGGGCTTTGCCGCTACTTTTGCGATTGCTGCGTTGTGGGGCATGCGAAGTTATACGCCGCAACATTTCGCCACTACCGAGCCTTTCTTAATTTACCACTGGCTGCTCTATACCTTTATCGCGTATCTGTTCGCACGCCGTAAGCTGACGGAAAACAGCGAAGACAGCGTTATGCCGATTGCCGACAATGTGACTTTGGAGGAGATTGGCAACAGTATTTATACACACGGCCTGCGCGTTCATGTCCTCGACCATACTTTATTGTTTGGCACGATGGCGGCGGCGTTCGGCCTGCAATACCGCATGGTGGAGCATTGGCCGTCTGCGGATGCGCTTTCCGCATTGGGTTTTGCCGCTGTATACGGATTGGCCGCGTTGCTGCTGAAACGTCAGCAGGGATTGTATATTTTGCGTCAGGCGTTTTTTGCGTTGGCGGTGTTGTTCCTTACTATTGCTGTTCCGCTTTATTTTGAACCGAGCAATACGGTCATTTTGTGGAGTGCCGAATCCGCGCTGGTTTATTTCTTCGGTCTGCGCCAACAGCGTCCGCATATCCGTTTGGGTGCGCTGATTGTTTATCTCTTGGCGGCACTGATTCAGCTGGGCAATTATCAGGGTTTTGGCACCGATACCGTTCTGGAAGGGCAGTGGTTTACGACGGTTGTGGTGTTGCTTGGCGGAGCGGCGATTTACTTGCTGTGGTATTTCTCGCGTCGCGAAGGTTCGGCGCAATGGGAAAAATCCGTTCAGACGGCCGTGTTGTCTGCCGCCTTGCTGTACATCTCTATTTTGCCTTTGCTTTTCTTGGCCGACCAAGGCGGCATTGTCGCTCTCTCCGCTTTGGCGGCGGCGTGGGCATTCTGCCGGCGCAAACACGAGCCGAATGTGTTTATCACATTTGTCTTGGGCAATGTATTGTTCGCCCTGTTGCTGCAATCCAGCATCATTTATGAATCCCAAGGCTTCCTGAGTCATCTGTACCTTATTGCCGCTACGCCTTTGCTTTTTGCGGCTGCCTACGCGCTGCAATATCCACGCGTGCCGGTTAACACTGAAAAGCCGGAAGGAAACGAGGTTTACTTTGCGCAGGTTTCAGGCTGGATCATCCTGCTTACTGCGTTGGCAACAGGCAGCTACGCCCTCTATATGCAATGGACAGGCGAGGAAACCCTGTTTATCGAGTTGTGGATGTGGCCGATATTTGCCAGCTTGCTGCTGTTTGCAAAACGTTTGAAATGGGAAGAGCTGTTGCAGGCAAACTTGGCATTCCTGCCCGTGTTTGCCCTGCATTTTGTCTTCTACCATACCGAACACGCATGGACAGCCGCCGCAGCCTTGCCGCTTGTGGCCGCCACCGTGTTGAACTTCATCATTCTGAACAATTATCCACGCCCTGATCTGATTTGGTTGCACAAACTCAATATCACGATACTCGGCGTACTTTGGACGCTTTGGACCGCGCTGTATGTCGGCGGCCTTCTCTCCGGCGTTTGGGCGCAGCTCTCATGGCTGGTTGTACCTTTGGCGATGTGGATTGTTTTCCATACGCAGCGCCACCGCGAAATTTTCAGACGGCATCAAGCCATTTATCAGCATTTTGCTATGCCGTGGTGCGCCCTTGCGGCTGCCTGTTGGATGCTGTGGACCAACTTCTCCACGCCGTTCCAAGCTTCGCCGTTGCCGTATGTTCCCGTGCTCAATCCGGTGGAACTCGCCAGCGCCGGCATGCTTTGGTTTGCACTGAAAACCCTGCCCGAAGCCTTGCCGCCCGACCTTCGCCGTACCACGGCAACCGCAGTTGCCGCCTTGGCATTTATGCTGATCAGCGCAGGCGTGATGCGCGTATGGCATTTCTACGACGGCATCACTTGGCGTCTCGACATCATGCTCCAATCCTTCGGCCTGCAAGCCAGCCTCTCCGTCGTTTGGGCAGTAACCGCCATTATCTTGATGGTACTCGGCAACCGCCGCAAACAGCGTTCCTACTGGATGACAGGCGCGACGCTGATGGGCATCGTGGTTGTCAAACTCTTCCTGATCGAGCTTTCCAACAGCGGCGGTATCGAGCGCATTGCCTCCTTTATCATCGTCGGCCTGCTGTTGCTTCTGGTCGGCTGGTTTGCCCCCGTTCCGCCCAAAGCAGAGAATGATGGCGAATCTAAAGCCTAATCATTAATCTCAAATAAAAAGGCCGTCTGAAAAAAGCAGCGTTATCTGTTTTCAGACGGCCTTTATTTTTTAGAAGGTACAATCTGCTTTGTTCTGGCATGTCTAATTGTATTGGGTTATGATGCCTTTTAATATGTAAATGGATAAGCCGTGGCCGTCTGAAAAAAAAGAAAACGGGTGCACCCCGAATATCCGCATACCACGCATGATGCGCCCGACAGACTGGCCATGGATGGACACATAAAGATAAAAACCGCTACCGAAGGAAATAGAAAATGCCTAACCGCAATGAGCTTCCCTTAATTTATTCTTGTTCCGGATGTTCCGATGTGGCGCAGCTGGCCAATAACACGGCCGTAGCGCTCGACCATGCCGGAGAATTTGAAATGTCGTGCATTTCCGGCGTAGGCGGCAAAGTCGCGCCGTTGGTACGCAAAGCGCAGTCCGGACGGCCGATGTTGGTTATTGACGGCTGTCATCTGCATTGCGCTAAATCGTGTTTGGAAAATGTGGGCGTTGAAATCCCGGAAGGGCATCATGTGAAACTATACGAACTGGGCTACAAAAAACGCTTTGGCAAAAGCTATGACGAGGCTACGGTAGAAAAAGTTTATCAATATGTTTTGACGAAGAAGGGCGATGTATTGAGCAGTTAACTTCTTTTATTTGCCTGATTGTCCCCAGAATATCGGTTGAGAATCTAAACCATGGGACTGTAAGTTTTACATATACATGATTTGGAACATGAGACAATAAAAATATAAGGCCGTCTGAAAACCTATTAATTTTCAGACGGCCTTTATTATTTCAAGCCTTCTCGTATTTACATCTCTTCCAATTTTGCAAACTTGGTGTCCAACTCTTTCACGCCCTGTTTGCCGAAGTTGATGGTCAGTCGGGCGGATTCGCCTTTGTCCACGGCATCGATGATGACGCCGGTGCCGAATTTGGCGTGGCGGACGTTTTGTCCGATGCGGAAGCCTGCGTAGGTTTGCGGCTGTTTGTAGTCGTCGATGATTTTGTCTTTGGGCGCGGCGGTTGGACGCGGGCTGCCGTAGCTGTCGTAGGCGGCCTTTTTGACGGTCAGGTAGTGCAGCACTTCGGGCGGGATTTCTTCGACGAAGCGGGAGACGATGCCGAATTGGGTTTGTCCGTGCAGCATTCTTTGCTGCGCCATGGTGATGTAGAGGCGTTTGCGGGCGCGGGTGATGGCGACGTACATGAGGCGGCGTTCTTCTTCGAGGCCGCCGCGTTCGGCAAGGCTCATTTCGCTGGGGAAGCGGCCTTCTTCCATGCCGGTGAGGAAGACGGCGTTAAATTCCAAGCCTTTGGCGGCGTGGACGGTCATGAGTTGGACGGCTTTTTCGCCCGCGCCTGCTTGGTTTTCGCCGGATTCGAGGGCGGCGTTGCTTAGGAAGGCGAGGATGGGGAAGGCGGGGTCGTCTGAAATGTTGTCGGGCAGGATTTCGAAGTTGCTGTCTTCGGGTTTGAACTCGATGGCGGCGTTGACGAGTTCGTCGAGGTTGTCGAGGCGGTCTTGGTTGTCGCCTTTTTGGGTTCGGTAGTGTTCGGTCAGGCCGCTGTCTTTGAGGATGCCGACGATGATTTTGGGCAGGGGCAGTTGTCCGACTTGGTTGCGCAGGGCTTCAATCAGGCGGACGAAGGCGGCGATTTTGGCGGCTTTTGCGCCGGCATTGCAGGCTGCCTGCCAGAGGGTGATGCCTTGTTCGTTTGAGGCCGTCTGAAGGTTTTCGATGGTGCGCGCGCCGATGCCGCGCGGCGGGAAGTTGATGACGCGCAAGAGGGCGTTGTCGTCGTCGGGATTGACGGCGAGGCGCAGGTAGGCGAGCGCGTGTTTGATTTCTTGGCGTTCGTAAAAGCGCAGGCCGCCGTAGATTTTGTAGGGGATGCCGCTGCGGAACAGGCTTTGTTCGATAACGCGGGATTGGGCGTTGCTGCGGTAGAGGACGGCGATTTCGTCCAAATCCCAGCCTTCGCGTTCGAGGGCTTTGGTTTCGTCAACGATGAATTGGGCTTCTTCGAGGTCGGTAAAGGCGGAGTAGTAACGGATTTTGTCGCCTGCTTCGGCGTCGGTGCGCAGGTTTTTGCCGAGGCGTTCGTCGTTGTTTTCAATCACGGCATTGGCGGCGGCAAGGATATTGCCGACGGAGCGGTAGTTTTGTTCGAGTTTGACGGGGGCGTCGATGTGGAATTCTTCCATCAGCGCGGTCATGTTGCCGACGTGTGCGCCGCGGAACCGGTAGATGCTTTGGTCGTCGTCGCCGACGGCAAAGACTGCCGCGTTGCCGCCCGCCATGAGTTTGAGCCACGCGTATTGCAGTTTGTTGGTGTCTTGGAATTCGTCGACCAGAATGTGGTTGAAGCGGTTTTGGTAGTGCTGGCGCAGGATTTCGTTGCTTTGCAGCATTTCGTAGCTGCGGAGCATGAGTTCGGCGAAATCGACCACGCCTTCGCGTTGGCAGATTTTGTCGTATTCGGCGTAGCACTCAATCATGCGGCTTGTATGCGGGTCGGGCGCGCTCAACACGGAAGCGCGCAAACCGGCTTCTTTTTGCGCGTTGATAAAGCCTTGCAGCGAACGAGGGGCGATGATTTCTTCGGCGATGTTGAGGCTTTTGAGCAGGCGTTTGATAAGGGAAAGCTGGTCGCCGCTGTCGAGGATTTGAAAGGAAGACGGCAGACCGGCATCGCGGTGGTGCAGGCGCAAAAAGCGGTGGCAGAGACCGTGGAACGTGCCGAGCCACATGGCGCGGACGTTGATGGGAATCATCGCGCCGAGTCGGGTTTGCATTTCTTTGGCGGCTTTGTTGGTAAACGTTACCGCCATAATGCTGTGTACGCTTGCCTGACCGGTTTGCAACAGCCATGCGATGCGCGTGGTCAGCACGCGCGTTTTGCCGCTGCCCGCGCCCGCCAAAACGAGGGCGGATTGCGGCGGCCAGGTTACAGCGGAGAGTTGTTCGGGGTTCAAGCCTTGCAGGAGATTGGGGGCGGATTCGTTGGGAAACATGAAGAGGCCGTCTGAAAATAAATGGGAATGCGATATTTTAAAGGAAATACAAAAGGCCGTCTGAAAAGATGTTTCAGACGGCCTTTGTGTTGGAAGCCGATTAGAACGGACGTACTTCCAAACCGAACATACGGCGCGCGGTGTTCAGCATTTGGCAGCTGAAGCCCCACTCGTTGTCGTACCATGCGAACACTTTAACCATTTTGCCTGCGGTTACTTTGGTCAGCGTAGAGTCAAATGTGCTGGCTTGGGTAGTGTGGTTGAAGTCCATGGAAACCAGCGGCAGGGTATTGTAGGCCAATACGCCTTTCAGACGGCCTTCTTCGGAAGCGGCTTTCATCAGTGCGTTGATTTCTTCGGCGGAAGTGTCGCGGCCTGCTTGGAAGCTCAGGTCAACCAGAGAAACGTTGACGGTCGGTACGCGGATGGCGAGGCCGTCGAGTTTGCCTTTCAGGTCTGGCAATACCAAACCGACTGCTTTTGCAGCACCGGTTTTGGTCGGAATCATGTTTTCCACGCCGCTACGCGCACGGCGCAGGTCTTTGTGGCGTACGTCGGTTACGGTTTGGTCGTTGGTCAGCGCGTGGATGGTGGTCATCACGCCGTTTACGATACCGATGTTTTCGTTCAACACTTTGGCCACAGGTGCCAGGCAGTTGGTGGTACAAGACGCGTTGGAGATAACGGTCATGTCGTCGGTAATCACGTCGTCGTTTACGCCGTAAACGATGGTTGCGTCAACGTCATCGCCGCCGGGAGCGGAAATCAGCACTTTTTTCGCGCCGCTTTCTAAGTGGATTTTGGCTTTCTCTTTGCTGGTGAACGCGCCGGTACATTCCATTACCAGGTCAACGCCCAATTCGCCCCATGGCAATTCGGCTGGGTTGCGGGTAGAGAAGTAAGGGATTTTTTTACCGTCGATGATGAGGTGTTTCTCATCGTGGGAAACTTCAGAGTTGAAGCGGCCGTGAACAGTGTCGAATTTGGTCAGATGAGCATTGGTCTCGATGCTGCCGCTGGCATTGATGGCAACGATGTCGAGTTGGTCTTGTAGTTTGTAGTCAAAAATAGCGCGCACTACTTGGCGGCCGATACGGCCGTAGCCGTTGATGGCAACTTTGATACCCATGGCTTTTCCTCTTCTTTTGGGTTTGGGTTGTGGAGTGAAGTGAATGGTGGCAATTATAGCAAAAATGTAGTGCTGTGTAATTAATGTTTTATTGAAATTTTTAGGTTTGATTATTTTTGATTGTAGATGATTAGAGTAGAAATACAGGTTTAAATTTAATGTTATTTAATATTTCTTGAAATTTTATTTTTTATTAACCCTATTTTTAGTGTTTTATGTTTGTTTTAAATCATGGTAATGAAGAAAACGGGAAAAGGCGGATTGTTTTTGTTTATATTAAACAGAATGTGAGTGTAGCTTTTGATTACAACATACAACAGTGTAATTTTCAGACGGCCCGGGTTTAATCGAGTAAAAGTAAAAGGCGTCTGAACATTTTTGATGACATGGAATTTAAACGCCTTGGATTCCTGTTTTTCCTTGCCGGATAAGGGGAAGGCGGTTTTTAGCAAAGGGGAAATGGTCGGAGCAAGAGAGGGAAAAACGGTGGATTGAGCTGTGTTTGAGTGTTATATAAATAAGTGTATGAAGGTTTTAGTCGTAGTGTATGAAGATTTTGCTTGTGATTTAAATTCAATACTGACTTGCCAACAGTGTTAAATTTTTTTACGATAAGGTCAGATTATGTTTGCATGGCCATAAGCGGTGCATCCTCTATACCGGATATTATCCTTGTCCGAATATCTACTTTAACCGACCGGCTTGTCCGGCCTGATTCCTAAATATATACGCGCAAGGCTGAACGGCCTTGGCGACACTCGACTTTTAAGAGGTTCATCGTGTCAAATTCTCAATCCAGCGAACGCGCGACGTTTAGCAGTCGCCGCGCCTTTATGTTTGCTGCCATCGGCTCGGCCGTGGGCTTAGGCAACATTTGGCGATTCCCTTACATCGCTTTCGACAACGGCGGCGGTGCTTTCATCCTCCCTTACTTGGTTGCGCTGTTGACGGCAGGTATTCCACTGTTGCTGCTCGACTATGCCATCGGCCACCGTTACCGCGGTTCGCCTCCTTTGGCTTTCCGTCGCCTCGGCCGTTTGTTTGAGCCGATGGGTTGGTGGAACTTCCTGACCAACGTCATCATCTGTATCTACTACGCCGTGATTGTCGGCTGGGCGGCAAGCTATGCCTATTATTCGTTGACTTCGGCATGGGGTGCGGATCCGCAGACCTTCTTCTTCAAAGACTTCCTGCAAATGGCCGATGCCAAAGACTTGGGTTTGGATTTTGTCGGCAAAGTTGCCGGCCCGCTGATTACCGTCTGGGTGTTTACGCTGGCGATTATGGCTTTGGGCGTACAAAAAGGTGTAGCCGGTGCATCCACATTCTTCATGCCTTTGTTGGTGGTGATGTTTGTCATCATGGTGGGCATTGCCCTGACTCTGCCGGGGGCGGCAAAAGGTTTGGACGCTTTGTTTACGCCTGACTGGAGCCGTTTGGCAGATCCGAAAGTCTGGGTAGCCGCATATGGCCAGATTTTCTTCTCGCTCTCCATCTGCTTCGGCATTATGATTACTTACTCTTCTTACCTGAAGAAAAAAACCGACTTGGGCGGCACAGGCTTAGTTGTCGGCTTTGCCAACAGCAGCTTTGAGTTGCTCGCCGGTATCGGCGTATTCGCAGCATTGGGCTTTATGGCGCACGCGGCAGGCAAGGAAGTCAGCGAAGTGGCATCCAGCGGTATCGGCTTGGCGTTTATCGCGTTCCCGACCATCATCAACCAAGCCCCTATGGGCGCGTTGATCGGCGTGTTGTTCTTTGGCTCGCTGGTGTTTGCCGGTGTAACTTCCATGATTTCCATCGTTGAAGTGATTGTGGCCGCGATTCAAGACAAAATGAACATCGGCCGTGTCAGCGCGACTCTGATTGCAGGCGTGCCAATGGCGATTATTTCTACCTTGCTGTTCGGTACGACCACCGGCCTGCCTGTGTTGGACGTATTGGATAAATTCATCAATACCTACGGCATTGTGGCTTCCGGTTTTATTTATGTTTTGGCGATTGTCCTGTTGCACAAGCTGCCGGAACTGCGCAACCACTTGAACGCGCTGTCTTCCATCCGTGTCGGTAAAGTGTGGACTGCCAGCGTGGTGGTTACCGTCGCTATGCTCGGCTATATGCTTTATCAAGATACCGCCGGCCTCTTAAAAGAGAATTACAGCGGCTATCCTGACAGCTTCCTCAATATCTTTGGTTGGGGCATGGTGGGCGCTCTCTTGGTATTGTCTGTCCTGCTGTCGTTCTTGCCATGGAAACATGGTCAGAACTTCAACGTCAAAGACGAACATGAACACGAACGTGAAGGAGACGAATAATGAGTACTTCAGCCATTATTATGATGCTTGTCGCATTGATCGTCATTTGGGGCGGATTCATCGTCTCCGTCCTGCGCCTGCCTAAAGAATAAGGTTTGAGCAAATGAAAAGGCCGTCTGAAAGTCATTTTTCAGACGGCCTTTTTATGTATCGGCAAGAATGGAGAAAAGGTTAACCCATCATCCAAACCACCAAATGCACCATGGTCGGGCCAAACAATACCATGAACAGTCCGGCCAAAATCATGGTCAGGCTGGCCATGACGCCTTCGGTTTCGTGGCGTTGTCCGGCGCGCGATGTGCCGAAGCCGTGGGCGGCATTGCCGAATGCCACGCCGTTGGCGGTACGGAAGCGGATGCGGGTGAAGGCTAAAAACAGATCGCCGAATATCATGCCGACAAAGCCGGTGATGATGGTGAACAGGGAAACGAGCGAGGCGGAGCCGTGAATTTCGCTGGCAAGGACGACGGCAAACGGGGTGGAGATGGAACGCGCCATCAGGCTGTTGGTTACTTCGTTGTTGAAGTGGAACATATGGCTCATGAGGAATGCGCTGACTACGCCGACAAACATGCCCACCATAATGGCGATGGACAAAATAGGCAGTTGGCGGCGGATGACTTCGCGGTTTTCATAGATGGGGACGGCAAAGGCAACGGTAACAGGAGTGAGCAGGAAGACGATGCCTTGGGTGTATTTGTGGTAGGTGTCGTAGCTGATGCCGAATGCCAGCAGCAGGAGGATGGTGCTGACGGAGACGGTAACGACGGGGGAGAAAATCATTAAGGGTTTTTTGCGGTGGATTTTTTTGGCGACGACGTAGGCGAAACAAGTCCAGATGAAGCAGGCGAGGGCGGTGTAGTCCATTTTTATTCTCTATTTTTAGGAGTGGAGTTTTTTGTAGAGGCGGCGTTTCCAGCGGTAGCAGAAGTCGAGGGTGAGGGCGGTGCTGATCATCACAAGCGCGGTGCCGACGGCGATGGTCAAAATCAGCTGCCAACCTTCGGACATCAGCAAGTCTTGATATTGCAAGACGGAAACCATGATGGGAATGAAGAAAAAGACGAGTTCGCCCAATGCCCATTTGGCGCCGTGTTCGACCATGCCGGGGCGGATAATGCGGCAGCCTAACAGGGCGAGCATGAGAAAGAGGCCTAATACGCCTGAAGAAACAGGCAGATGCGTGAAGCGGACGATGAGTTCGGAAACGCCCCATACCGCGCCGATGATGGCAAGTTGCAAGGCCGTCTGAAAAAATCTGGTGAGGGAGTCCATGATGCCGGTGTGTGTTGAATGAAAGGCTCGATTATAGAAACCTGGTTTCTGCATAATATGAATTATTAAATGAATAATCATGCCTTAGAGGAATAATGGATTTTAAAAGCCTGCATTGTTTTGCCGAACTCATCCGCCTGCAAAGTTTTTCGGTCACCGCTTCTGCGTTGAACGTTACGCAACCGACGGTCAGCAAAATCATTCAGGCTTTGGAAAAGGAATTGGGCGTACCGCTTTTGTGCAAAGAAAACGGACGCAAAAAGCGGCAGGTGCAGCCGACCGCAATTGGTGAAGAAGTCTATCGCCACGCTTTAAACCTTTTGCACGAACGCGATTTGCTGCTTGCCCGCATTGACGATTACCGCCATGTCAAAAGTGGGACGCTGCGTTTGGGTTTGGCTTTGTTTGGCAGCGATTTGCTCAGTCATGCGCTGTTTGATTTCCACCAAAAATGGCCGGACATCGAATTGTCGTTTTTGGAACAAGGCTCACTCGCCATCGAGCAATCCCTGCGCAACAACGAACTCGATGCCGGACAACTGCTCGCGCCGGTTCACGAAGACTTCGACAGCATCACTTTGTGCGACTATCCGCTGGTTGTCTTGATGCCGAAGAATCGGGCGAGACACGATGCGCTGACGCTTAAAAGCCTGCAATACGAGCCCTTCATCCTTTTCGGTGCAGGTTTTTCCCTCAATGAAACCATTCAGACGGCCTGCCGCAATCAAGGTTTTACGCCCAACGTTGTCTGCCGTACCGGACAATGGAATTTGGTCGACGACATGGTGGCGCACAATATGGGCATTGCCTTGTTGCCCGAATACTATGCCCGAAAAATCAATCCCGATGTCTTTGCCGCCATTCCTTTGGTCGAACCTGAAATCCGCTGGCAGCTCACCATGGCATGGAAAAAACACCAACGCCCGACGCCGGCCTTAAGGGCTTGGTTGGACGTGGTCAGGGAAGCGTTTGGCAGGCGGAACAAATAAAATCAAATCATCAGGCCGTCTGAAAAAGGGGATTGATATCATCCGATTTCAGACGGCCTTTCCCGTTAAAAATGGTAAAACGGCCTAAAAAAGAGTAGAATATGCACTGTTTGCAACTCTTCGCCTCTCAGCAGGCTTGAATTATGGACCTTCCCAGTTCGCCTTTGAACTTCCCATCTGATACACAACAACAATAATCATCCCGCCGAAATGCCTTCCCGCGTCCGGCGGGCGGAGCATTTATGAGCATCGAACAAACCCCTCCGAATCTCGACAATACCCCCGACAATGATGTGGTAGAAGACCGCATTTCTGACGATATCGACCGCATCCATGCCTTATGCGAAGTCCTCGAGCCGGCCTTTGAACAAATCGAAGCCGGTGTGCCGATTGAAGACGAAAGCCTGCGCGACAAGTTTACCGAGCTGACCGTCCTCTTAGCCGAGTTGCACCCTGCCGACGTGGCCGCCGTCTTGGAATCCCTGCCGCCGCGTGAGCGTAACATCGTTTGGCTTTTGGTCGCCCCTGAAGACGACGGCGAAGTCTTGCTGGAAGTATCCGACGCCGTACGCGAAACGCTGATCGAGTCCATGGACAAAGACGAGCTGTTGGCCGCCGTCGATGATTTGGACGCAGACGAATTGGCAGAACTGGCAGACGACTTGCCGCACCAAGTGGTGTACGAAGCGCTGCAAACGCGTGATGAAGAAGAGCGCGAGCAGGTCAAAGCGGCGATGTCTTACGAAGACAACCAAGTCGGCGCGATTATGGACTTTGAATTGGTCAGCATCCGCGCCGATGTGACGTGTGAGGTCGTATTGCGCTACTTGCGCCGTTTCGACAGCCTGCCCGACCATACCGACAAGATTTTCGTGGTCGATGAAAACGACGTGTTGCAAGGCGTGCTGCCCATCCGCAAACTCTTGGTCGCCGATCCCGAAGACATGGTGGCAGACGTGATGGCCACCGAAGTCGTGCGCTTCCGTCCGGAAGACGACGTGGAAGAAGCGGCGCAAGCGTTTGAACGTTATGACTTGGTAACCGCGCCGGTTGTCGATGAAAACAAAAAGCTGATCGGCAGGATCACCATTGACGAAATGGTGGACGTGATCCGTGAAGAATCCGAAGCCGACATGTTGAACATGGCCGGTTTGCAAGAAGAAGAGGATCTGTTCGCCCCGATTTGGGACTCGGTGAAAAACCGCTGGATGTGGCTCGCCATCAACCTGTGTACCGCCTTTATCGCCAGCCGTGTGATTGGCGCATTTGAAGGCAGTATCGAGAAAATCGTCGCGTTGGCCGCGCTGATGCCCATCGTCGCCGGTATCGGCGGCAACTCCGGCAACCAAACCATCACCATGATCGTCCGCGCCATGGCAATGGGGCAAATGACCAGTACGCAGGCAGGCCGCCTGCTGAAAAAAGAAGTCGGTGTCGCCCTCGTCAACGGCATTATTTGGGGCACGGTCATGGGCGTGATTTCATGGCTGCTCTATGGCAACATCGGCATCGGTTTGGTCATGGTGGCCGCGATGACCTTGAACCTTTTGCTTGCCGCGACCGTCGGCGTCCTTATCCCCGTCATGATGGACAAAGCTGGACGCGACCCAGCATTGGGCAGCTCGGTGCTGATTACCGCGGTCACCGACTCCGGCGGCTTCCTGATTTTCTTGGGACTGGCCACATTGTTTTTGTTGTAACAACCTTTATCCCAATCAGCAAAAGGGTGGGTTTGTAACATCCTTCTTGATTGTTCAAAACCATTTGATAAGGCCGTCTGAAAACAAATATTATTCAGACGGCCTTTTCTGATAATATAACAACGAATTATTCCTTTCGGAGCCGTTATGACCTTCCCGCCACTCAAATCCCCGCTAAGATTTTACGCCGTCGTTCCCACTGCCGACTGGGTCGAGCGCATGGTCAAAGCAGGTGCCGACACGGTGCAACTGCGCTGCAAAACCTTGC
>ERZ773087.982-NODE-982-length-19624-cov-15.635853_pt1 | contig 19624 bp, 17 predicted proteins | sample MGYA00511375_ERZ773087 | MGnify/ENA primary metagenome ERZ773087 (study PRJEB29015, sample SAMEA2737995) | human oral metagenome | biome: human oral; feature: human-associated habitat; material: dental | place: China | collected 2063 ...
TATATATGTTCCTGCAACTATTCTGTCTGGAATTATACTATATTCACAAGCAGTCAGTTTATCTACTCCATCAATTTCAAGTCTACTTGTTCCTACTCCACTTATTTTTGCTCCCATTTTTATTAAGAAATTACATAAATCTTCTATTTCTGGCTCTTTTGCAGCATTTTCTAAAATAGTTTTTCCTTTAGCTTTAACTGCTGCCATTATTATATTTTCTGTTGCTCCAACACTTGGAAAATCAAGAACTATATTGCCACCTATTAAACCATTTTCTGTTGTAGCTTCAACATATCCATGCTCTATATTTATTTTTGCTCCTAGTGCTTCAAAACCTTTTAAATGTAAATCAACAGGTCTTGCTCCTATTGCACAACCACCTGGTAAGGCAACTTTTCCTCTTTTTTCAATGGCAAGCATTCCACCCATTACTAAAAATGAAGCTCTCATCTTTTTAACTAAATCATAACTTGCTTCTGCTCCACTAAGTCCATTATTTATTATTTTATATGAATTAGCATCTAATTTTTGAACTTCCAACCCTAAACTTTCTAAGAGTGCAACCAAAGTTCTAATATCTCTTAAATCAGGAACATTTCTTAAAATATAAGTTCCTTTCTCAACTAATGTTGCTATCATTATTGGGAGTGTTGAATTTTTTGAACCATCAACTTTTAATTCTCCTGCTATTTTTTTTCCACCAATTATTTTAAATGCTTCAACCATTTTTTAATCCCCTTTTTATTTTTCAGTATTTAAAAATTATAACATATTTTCTTAATTTTGTGTTAAATATTATAAAATAGAATTAAATTTTTATTTTTTATTTTTACATTTATAATTCTTTATATTATTAGTAAATAATTTGCCTAAATATATTAAGTTAAGCAAAATAAATTTTATTGAATTTATTTAATTTATATGATAAAATAAATCCAATAATGTTTACCAAAGAAAATTAATATATTTATAGTATATTAATTTTCTTTAATTTAAGGACTATTATATTATTTTTATATAGAATAAAATTTATAACTACATTAAGGAGATTACAATGGTTAAAAATAATTTTATTAACAGAGCTTTACAAATTTTAGTTGTTCTTTTTGGAATAAGTTTTTTTACTTTTAGTTTAACCTACCTATCACCAGGTGACCCTGCTGAAATTATGCTAACAGAATGTGGAAATATCCCTACACCTGAATTACTCGAACAAACAAGGGCAGAACTTGGTTTGGATAAACCCTTTGCTGAGCAATATTGTAGATGGGCAGGACATGTTGTACAAGGAGAGTTAGGAAAATCTTATTCTTTAAGAGTTCCTGTTATAGATAAAATCAAAACTGCTTTTATGCCAACATTAAAACTTTCTCTACTATCCCTTACATTTATGATAGTAATTTCTCTACCATTAGGTATTCTTGCTGCTTTAAAAGTTAATAAATGGCAAGATTATTTTGTAAGAGCAATTAGCTTTACTGGACTTTCTATTCCTAGTTTTTGGTTGGGATTAATATTTCTAAGTATTTTTGGTGTAATACTTCATTGGGTAACTGTTTCAGGTGGTAAAGCTGATTTTAAATCAATGATACTTCCTGCATTTACACTAGGATTTGCAATGTCTGCAAAATATATAAGACAGGTTAGACATACTGTTTTAGAAGAATTAAATAAAGACTATGTTGTTGGAGCTAGAATGAGAGGTATAAAGGAAAGTACAATACTTATAAAACATGTACTACCTAATGCTTTAATACCTTTAATTACTCTATTAGGTTTATCTCTTGGTAGTCTATTAGGTGGAACAGCTGTTATAGAAATAATTTATAATTTTCCTGGAATGGGAAATTTAGCTATAAAGGCTATATCTTTTAGAGATTATCCTTTAGTTCAAGCTTATGTACTTCTTATTGCACTTATTTATTTAGTGATAAACCTTATAGTAGATTTTTCATATAAACTACTAGATAAAAGGGTTGAGGGGGCAAATTAATTGAAAGTAGCAAAATTTACAAAGGGACATAAACAACTTATATTTTTTCTTGTAATGGCAATAATCATTGTTTTGATTGCTATCTTTGCAAAACAAATAGCCCCAAAAGATCCTTTACAGGCTGTTATGGATAAACCTTTACATAGTCCTGATAAAGTAAATTTATTGGGAACTGATATTTTAGGAAGAGATATTCTATCTCGTATTATCTATGGTACAAGATATTCTCTTTTTATGACATTAGCTCTAGTAGGGACTGTTTTTACTCTTGGAACTATTTTAGGTTTGCTTGCTGGATATTTTGGTGGAATTGTTGACACTATTATTATGAGACTTGCTGATATGATGGTATCTTTCCCAGGTATTATACTTGCAATAGCAATAGCAGGACTTTTAGGACCTAGTATGACAAATGCTATTATTGCAATTTCTTCTGTTACTTGGCCTAAATATGCAAGACTTTCAAGAAGTATGGTTTTAAAAATTAAAAAGGAACTATATGTTGAAGCTGCAAGACTTACTGGAAGTAAAGATAAAGATATTTTATTCAAATATATTTTACCTAATATGGTTACTCTTATGTTAGTAACTGCAATTTCAGATATAGGTGCATTAATGCTTGAAATTTCTGCATTATCATTTTTAGGTTTTGGAGCTCAACCTCCTATTCCAGAATGGGGAGCAATGTTAAATGAAGGAAGAACATATCTTGCAAAAGCTCCTTGGCTTATGCTTTATCCTGGAATGGCAATAGTTATAGTTGTTGTTGTATTTAATATGCTTGGAGATAATATAAAAGATTTAATTGATATTAAGGAAGAAGATTTTTAAAAAGCAATAAAATTTTAATATATTAATAAAAGAAAGGTGGTACACAATGAAATTTTTTACAAAGAAAAGTTTTGCTTTTCTAATGGCAATTTTAATGATGTTTGCTTTGGTAGCTTGTGGAGGAGAGAAAAAAGAAGAAGCTTCTGCAACAGGGACAACAAATGCTAATGGAGAACTTGTTGTAGGTGTTACAAGTTTTGCAGATACTCTTGAACCTACTGAACAATATTTTAGTTGGGTTATAACTCGTTATGGTGTGGGAGAAAACTTAGTTCGTTTTGATGAAAATGGGGAATTAGAACCATCACTTGCTGAAGAATGGAAAGTTAGTGATGATAAATTAACTTGGGAATTTAAAATTAGAGATGGAGTTAAATTCTCTAATGGTAATCCTTTAACAGCAGAAGCAGTTAAATCTTCTCTTGAAAGAACTTTTAGAAAGAGTAAAAGAGCAGATGGTTTCTTTAAACCTACTTCAATAGTTGCTGATGGACAAACTTTAAAAATATCTACTGAAAAACCAGTTGCTATTTTACCTCAATGTTTAGCAGACCCTCTATTCTTAATAATAGATACTTCTGATAATGTTGAAGAATACACAACAAATGCTCCTATCTGTACAGGACCTTATGTATTTAAAGAATTTGTTCCTACTGAATATGCAATAGTTGAAAGAAATGAAAATTACTGGGGTGGAAAACCTGGACTTGCAAAAGTTACTTTTAAATGTATTAATGACCAAAGCACTCGTGCTTTATCTTTAAAAAGTGGAGAAATTGGAGTTGCTTATAATTTAAAAATTGAAAATAAAGCTGACTTTGAAGGACAAGATGATATCAATATCCAAGAATTAAAATCACTTAGATCTACTTATGCTTTTATGAATCAACATGGAGCATTAGGAGATTTAGCACTTCGTCAAGCATTACTTAGAGCTTTAGATAAAAAAGCATATACTGAAAATCTATTAGGTGGAGCTGCTACTCCTGGTAAAGCACCTATTCCTCCAACATTAGATTTTGGTTTTGATAAACTTGTTGATGAAAATGCTTACAATCCTGAAAGTTCAAAAGAAATATTAGCAAAAGCAGGATATAAAGATGTAGATGGTGATGGATTTGTTGAAAAACCAGATGGTTCTAAACTTGAATTAAACTTTGTAATCTATACAAGTAGAGAAGAATTAAAAGTTTATGCACAAGCTGCTCAAGCTAACTTAAAAGATGTTGGTATCAATGTTAATTTAAAAACTGTTAGTTATGAAACTCTTTTAGATATGAGAGATTCTGGAAACTTTGACTTATTAATTTGGAATGTACTTGCTGCTAATACAGGAGATCCTGAAAAATATCTATATGAAAACTGGGATAGCAGGTCTGCATCTAACCAAGCAGGATACAAAAATGAAAAAGTTGATGAATTATTAGATAAATTAAATGTAGAATTTGATCCAGAAAAAAGAAAAGATTTAGCAATAGAAATTCAACAATTAATAATGAATGATGCTGCAACAGTATTTTTTGGATATGAAACTACTTTCCTATACTCAAATAAAAAAGTACAAAATCTAAAAATGTTCCCAATGGATTACTATTGGTTAACAAAAGATGTTACAGTTACTGAATAAAAGGAGAAAAAATGTTAGAAATTAAAGATTTAACGATACAATATGGAGAAAAAGACGCTGTTGTTGAAAATTTTTCTCTAACTATGCAAAAAGGAGAAATTATAAGCATTGTTGGAGAATCTGGAAGTGGTAAATCTACTGTTCTTCGTTCAATAATAGGTGGACTATTAGGACAAGGAAAAATTATTTCTGGAGATATAATTTTCAATGGAAAATCACTGTTAAATCTTTCAAATAATGAGTGGAGAGAACTAAGAGGAACAGTTATTTCAATGATTTCTCAAGATTGTGGTGCAACATTGAACCCTATTAAAAAAATAGGCTCTCAGTATATTGAATATATAAATGCTCATACTAATTTAAATAAAACTGAGGCAGAAAACAAGGCTCTTTCTATGCTAGAAAAAGTTCGTTTACCTGAAGTAAAAAATATTATGAATAGCTACCCTTATGAACTCTCTGGTGGTATGAAACAGAGAGTTGGGATTGCTATGGCTCTTACTTTTGAGCCAGAACTTGTTTTAGCAGATGAGCCTACATCTGCTCTTGATGTTACAACACAAGCTCAAATTGTAAAACAAATGATGGAATTAAGAGATGAATTTAACACTGGTATAATTATAGTTACTCATAATATGGGAGTTGCTGCATATATGGCAGATAAAATTGTGGTTATGCAAAATGGTGTGGTTGTGGATAGTGGTACAAGAGAAGAAGTTATAAATAATCCTAAGAGTGATTACACAAAAAAATTGCTTAAAGCAATTCCTGAAATGGATGGTGAGAGATTTGTCTAAAGATAATGAACTAATATTAGAAGCTAGAAATGTGACTAAACAATTTAAGGTTTCTAAAAATAATACTCTAACTGCCTGTGATAATATAAACTTATCTATGTATAAAGGGAAAACTTTGGGAATTGTTGGAGAATCTGGCTGTGGAAAATCTACTTTTTTAAGAATGCTTATGAATTTAGAACCAATTTCAAGTGGGGAGATTTTTTATAAGGGAAAAGATATCAGCAAATTTTCTAAAGATGAAATTTGGGAAAGTAGACAACATATACAAATGGTATATCAAGATCCTGGAGCTTCTTTTAATCCCAGAATGAAAGTGGTGGATATCTTGACTGAGCCACTTATTAACTATGATAGACTAAAAAAGGAAGATAAAGAAAAAAAGGCCATTGAACTTCTTGAAATGGTTGACCTACCAGCAGATTTTATACATAAATACCCTCAAAATATGAGTGGTGGGCAAAAGCAGAGAATTGGTATAGCAAGAGCTTTATCATTAGAACCCGAAGTTTTAGTCTGTGATGAAGCTACATCAGCTCTCGATGTTTCTATCCAAAAAAATATAATTGAACTTCTAGTAAAATTGCAAAAAGAAAGAGATTTATGCATAGTTTTTATCTGTCATGATATTGCACTTCTTCAAGCTTTTGCTCATGAAATTGCAGTAATGTATTTAGGTAATGTTTTAGAAGTTTTACCTGGAAATAAATTAAAAGACAGTGCTTATCACCCATATACAAAAGCTCTTTTAAGCTCTTTATTCTCTATCAATATGAATTTTTCTGAAAAGATAGCTAGTATTGAAGGAGATGTGCCTAGTCCTATTAACTTACCTAGTGGCTGTGTATTTCAAGGGCGTTGTAAATTTATGAAAGATAAGTGTAAGGGACAAAAACCTATTTTAGAAGATATTGAAGCAAAACATGAGGTTGCTTGTTATTTTACAAAAGAAATAAATAATTTGTAATCTTATTAATTACACCAAAACTCTTATGGTTAAGCTTAACTCCTTGACTTAACCATAAGACAATGGTGTTTTTTATTTTTACTAATTTTTATCTTAAAATTGTAGTAAGCAAAAGTGGAATAATAAATGAAGTTGAAATAGCAGCTAAGCTAAGAGCCAAACCACTCATTGCTCCTTCTACTTCTCCCATTTCTATTGCTTTTGCTGTACCAACAGCATGGCTTGCTGTTCCTATTGCAAGTCCCTTAGCTACTGGTGATTTAATAAATTTAGTAACTAATGGAGCTATAACCGCACCAGTGATACCTGTTGTTACAGTCATCATAGTAATTAAAGCACCTTCCCAACCAAATTTAGAACCAATATCAAGAGCAATAGCTGTTGTTACTGATTTTGGTAAAGTTGCATAGAATAAATCAGGGGTAAGTCCAAAAACTTTTCCTAATATATATAATATAATAACTGAAAAAGTACTTCCTAAAACTGTTGACACTAAAATAGGAAACCAGTTTCTTTTTAATATTTGAAATTGCTCATATAGTGCAACTCCAATTATTACACTTTCAATAGGACTTATTAAGTATTTTAAAATGCTTCCACCTTTATCATAAGCTTCAAATGGAATACCTAAAATCATTAAAAATGCTATTGATAAAACTATTCCTATTAAAAGAGGATTACAAAAAATTGATTTTGTTTTTGAAAAGAAATATTTACCTATTTCATAAGTTACTAATGATAAAACTATCCCAAAGAATGGGCTAAAAATAATATTTTTAAGTATAGTGTTTTCAAATATCTCACTCATTTTTGCCCTCCTCTTTATCCTTATTACCTAATATTTTTTCTTGAATACTAATAATAATATCAGCTAATTTTCCTGTGAATAACATAATTAAAAATGTACTAAGTACCATTATAAATAATACTTTTACATAATCCATTATTGGACGAGAATTTAATTGAGTCATTATTCCCACACCAACAGGAAGAAAAAGAAAAGCTAAATGTTTTTTACAACCTGCTAAAACTTCCTTAAAATAATCTGCCTTTACAACTTTAAATTCCAAAAGCAAAAATAATATTATAGATGCAATAATTGTTTTTGGAATTGGAAAAGAAATAAGGTCACTGACAAATTGCCCTATAAGAGCAACTGCTAAAATTATAATCCATTGTCCCATACAAATTGCCTCCTATTTACAGTAAGAACTATTACTAAATAATAGTTCTTACCTTATAGAATAATTTCTAAGATTTTATTTTTTTAATTTCTTCTATCATAAGTGGAATTATATCCATAACATTACCTACAATTCCAACATCTGCTATTTCAAAAATAGGTGCATCTTCATCTTTATTTATTGCTACTATATAGTTTGAACCCATTATACCAGAAATATGTTGAGTTGCTCCTGATATACCGCAAGCAATATATAATTTTGGTGCAACAATTTTTCCTGATTGTCCAACTTGGTGAGAACGAGGTATCCATTCATCTTCTGTTGCAGGTCTTGTTGCTCCTACAACTCCTCCACATACATCAGCTAATTGTTTTACTAATTCAAAGTTTTCCTTGCTTCCCATACCTCTACCACCAGCAACTATAACTTCTGCTTCTTCTAAATTGACTGATTCAGATATTTCTTGAACTATCTCTGCTATTTTTGTAAATAGATTTTTTTCAGCTGCTTTTTCTTTTGTAACTTCTCCAGAAGCACCTTCAAATACTTCTTTCTTACAAGCTCCTGAACGAACTGCAACAACTAATGTTTTATCTCCTTCAAAAGTTACTTCTTTTAAAATATTTCCACCATACATTGGCAATGTCATTAAATATTTATCATTTTCATATTTTACTGCTACTACATCAACAAAAGCAGGTACTTTTATTTTACTTGCCACTATATTAGCTAAATCTTTTCCATTTAAAGTAGAACCTAAGAAAATAACAGAAGGATTATATTTCTCCTTTGCTCCTATTAATGCATTTCCAGTAGCTTCTAATTCTTTCTTATCTTCTTCTAAGTATAGAACTTCATCTGCCCCATACTCAAAACATTTTTTAGCCACTTTATCTAAATTTTCCCCAACTAAAACAGCAATAACTTTTTTATTATTTTCTTTTGAAACTTTTTTAGCTAATGCTAGAGCTTCTAAAGATACAACAACAGGAGAGTTATCAACTGTTTCTATATATACCATTATATTTCTTTCCATCTTATAACCTCCCTAAAATACTTTTGCTTCCAACATTTTTTGAATAGCTTGTGCAACTATTTCTTCAGCAGTTCCAGCTTTTATTTTTACTCCAGCTTGTCTTTTTGGAGGTGAGAATAATTGAACTTCTTTCACTGGGCTCTCATTAGCAACCTCAACTGAAATTTCAGTTATTTCTTTTTTTCTAGCTGCCATTTTACTTTTTATTGTTGGATAACGAGGTTCATAATTAGGTTTATTTACAGTTACTACACAAGGAGAAGCTAACTCAACTTTTTCATAACCAGTTTCTGTTTCTTTTTTAGCAATTACTTTTCCAGTTTCTGTATCTATATCAACTAGATTAGTCACTACTCCATAATTTAATTCATCTGCTAGCATAATTCCAACTTGCCCAGTTGCAAAGTCAGTAGTTTCTTTTCCACAGAAAATAATATCAAATTTCTTTCCTCTTTTAGCTTCTATTTCTTGAATAGCCTTAGTTAAAGCTTGGGCCACTATAACTGCATCTTTTTCTTGATAATTTCCATCTTTAACACAGAAAGCTTCATCTGCTCCAACTGCTAAGCAATTTTTTAAACTATTTGTTACATCTTCTCCACCAAGAGAAAGAACAGATATAGCAGTGTCTCCTTTTGCTTCTTTTAATCTAGCTGCCATTTCCAAAGCATAAGTGTCAAAAGCATTTACTACTTTTTCAACTCCTTCTAATGCAGGTCTTCCTGTGCTTTCATTCATAAATATTTCAACAGAGTCATCTGCAACTTGTTTTATACAAACTAATATTTCCATTACTTCCTCCTAACGCCCAATTACATTATTAGCAATTACAATTCTTTGAATTTCATTAGTTCCTTCAAAGATTTGGAATATCTTAGCATCTCTTAATAATTTTTCAACTGGATATTCTCTACTATATCCATATCCACCAAAAATTTGAATAGCTTCAGATGATACTTCCATTGCAATATCTCCTGCATAGCATTTTGCAATAGCTGATTCTTTACCATAAGGTAGTCCTAAATCCATCTTAGTTAAAGCATGGGCTACCATTTGTCTTGCAGTTTCTGTTTTAATTTCCATATCTGCTATTTTAAATTGTAAAGCTTGATTTTTTATTACTGGTTTTCCAAATTGTATTCTTTCTTTTCCATAAGCTATGGCTTCTTGTATTCCTCTTTGAGCAATTCCAACTGCAATACAACCTATCCAAGATCTAGCTTGGTCTAGTGTTTTCATTGCTATTGCAAATCCTTCTCCTTCTTTTCCAACTAATGCACTAGCTGGTATTCTACAATCTTCTAACACTACATCACAAGTATTAGAAGTTCTTATACCCATTTTATCTTCATGATTTCCAGTGCTAAGTCCTTTTGTCCCCTTTTCTACAAAGAACATAGAAATTCCTTTTAAACCTTTTTCTTTATCAGTTATAGCAGTAATACAATAGAAAGATGCCATTTCTCCATTTGTGATAAAACATTTTCTACCATTTAAAACATATTCATCACCATCTTTAACAGCAGTTGTTCTTCCAGCACTTGCATCAGATCCAGCTCCTGGTTCTGTTAAACAGAATGCTCCTAATCCACCTTCTAAAACTAAATCACACATTCTTTGCTTTTGTTCTTCAGTTCCAGAAATTAAAACAGGTTTCATTGCAAGTCCACTAGCTGAAATAGTTGTTGCAAATCCTGCATCAGCTATTGCCATTTCTTCAATTAAAGCTGCTACATCTACTCTTTTTAATCCTGGTCCTCCATATTGTTCAGGAACTTCTAATGCTTGATATCCTTGTTCTATTGCTTTATCATATATTTCTTTTGGCCATTCGCCACTTTTATCATATTCTTTACATTGTTCTCTTACTTCGTTATCACAGAATTTTTTTACATCTTTTAATAAATCTTGAGCTTCTTCAGAAATTAAATATGCCATAATATTACCTCCTATAATCTATCTAATTATTTATATTATGCCTTATAACAAACTTTATTTGGATTTAAAATCATCTTAGGGTCAAATACTTCTTTTATTCCTCTCATAAGTCTCATATTTACTTCCCCAGAGAAATTAGCTAAGAAATTCATTTTTCCATATCCAATTCCATGTTCTCCTGAAATTAATCCACCAAATTCAGAAGCTTTATTATATATATCTACCATAAATTCTTCAACTTGACGTTTAAATTCTCCAATTTCCATATCATTACTACATGCATAAATGTGTAAATTTCCATCTCCAGCATGTCCAAAACTCTTTACAGTAAAGTCATATTTTTTACCAACTTCATTTACATAATGTAAATAAGGAGCTATTTGATTAACTGGAACAACAACATCACATTCATCCAATAATTTTGTTTCTGCTTCAATAGCTTCTAAGAAACTGCTTCTTGCTGCCCAAGCATCTTTTTTCTTAGCTGGAGTATCTGCAACTAAAACATCTAATGCTCCTGCTTCCAATACTACTTCAGAAGCTTTTTCAGTGATTTCTTCCAATGCTTCCATATTATCACCATCAAAAGTTACCAATAGATAAGCCCCAATTTCTACTCCTTCTAGTGTCTTAGGGAATACACTTTTACCTATATATCTTTCAGAAGCTAATACTATTTCTCTTTCCATAAATTCTAATGCTTGTGGTTGTAAATGGTTCATAAAGAATTTAGGAACTGTTGCTATACATTCATCAAGATTTTCATAAGGAATTATTAAACTTATAGTTTCCTTTGGTGCAGGAATTAATTTTAAAGTTAATTCTGTTATAACTCCTAATGTTCCTTCTGAACCTATCATTAAGTTTAATAAGCTATATCCTGTACTTGTCTTTGAAACTGTTGCTCCTAATTTTATAATTTCACCAGTTGCCAGTACAACAGTCATAGCTCTAACATAATCTCTTGTAGTTCCATATTTTACTGCTCTCATTCCACCAGCATTTGTTGAAACATTTCCACCAAGTGTTGCAAACTTTTCACCTGGATCAGGTGGATATAGTAATCCTTGTTTCAATGCGTCTTCTGCTAGTTCATTTAATAAAACCCCTGGTTCTACTCTAACAACAAAATTTTCATAATCATAGCCTAAAATTTTGTTCATCTTTGTCATATTTAGCATAACTCCACCAGTTATTGCTACAGCTGCTCCTGTTAATCCAGTTCCAGCTCCTCTTGGGATAACGGGAATATTATTTTCATAACATAATTTCATAATTTCTGAAATAGCTTCTGTAGTTGTTACATCTATAACAACTTCTGGTTCTCCTTCACCATAGATAGGCATTTCATCATGAAAAAAATCTTGGTTTATCTCATCTTTTGTATAAACCTTACCTGGAACAATCTTTTTAAATTTTTCGACTAATTCTTCACTTACTTTGTTGTACACATGACTTCCCATTTTTCTTCCTCCTTCATTAGTTGAGTTTAATTTTTACAACTAGCTAATAAAATTTTATGAATATTTGATATTAAAAAGTATTTAAAAAATAATATTCATATTCTCTTATTTATATTAATTTAACATATTTTTTACCTTATTTCAAACTTTTTTTATCTATTAAAATATATATAACTAATTTAGTACAATATTTTTTATATTTATTCAAAAATAAAAAACCAGGATAGTTAAACCCTGGCTTTTATAATCTCTATTTATCTTTATTTCTTTCTTCTATAATTCTCTTAGAAATATTTTCAGGAACTTCTTCATATCTTATAAATTCATATTCAAATTCCCCTCTACCTTGTGTTAAAGCTCTTAAATCAATAGAGTATTTTAATATTTCTGCTTCTGGAACTTCAGCAAGTAAAAGTTGTTCACCAGTTTCAGTATGATCCATACCTAAAACCCTACCTCTTCTCTTGTTTAAATCTCCCATTACATCTCCCATGTATTCTTCTGGTATTCTAATTTCCATTCTCACAACTGGTTCTAAAAGAATAGGTTTTGCTTTTTCCATACCAGCTTTAAAAGCAAGAATAGCAGCTAACTTAAATGATAAGTCATTAGAATCAACTGGGTGGTAACTTCCATCATATAGAGTTGCTTTAAAGTTTATAACTGGATATCCTGCTAAAACTCCTTTTTCTTTAGCTTCTATAAGTCCTTTTTCAACTGCTGGAATATAGTTTTTAGGAACAACTCCACCTTTGATTTCATCCACAAACTCAAATTCTTTATCAGAATGTTCAAATCTTATAAATACATCTCCAAATTGTCCTGCTCCACCAGATTGTTTTTTATGTTTTCCTTGAACTTCTGCTTTTCCAAGTATAGTTTCACGATAAGAAACTACAACATCTTCTAATTCAGCATGAACTCCAAATTTATTTTTTATCTTACATAAAATTATGTATAGGTGTTTTTCTCCTTGTCCACCTATTAATAATTGTTTTGTTTCATAGTTTCTACTCATAACAAATGTTGGATCTTCTTCCATAACTCTTTGTATTGCTGTACTTAATTTTTCATCATCATTTTTATCAGCTGGTAATACACCTGAATAAATATTTGGTTTAGGGAATTTTATCTTATTAAATACAACTGGGAAATTTTTATCACATAGAGTATCTCCAGTTTGAGTAAATTGTAATTTAGTTGTTGCTCCTATATCTCCTGCACACAATTCATCAAGCTCTATTTGCTTATTTCCTTGCATTGTTAAAATTTGAGCAATTCTTTCTTTCTTATTTTTCTTAGGGTTAAATACTTCTGTTTCCTTCTTAATAGTTCCTGAGTTTACCTTAAAAAAACTAATTTTTCCAATAAATGGGTCAACTAAAGTTTTAAAAACTATTGCAGAGAAAGGATTTTCAGAAGAAATTTTTACAATTTTTTCTTGTTGAGTTGTAGGATCTTCTCCTATTCTTTGACCACTGAATAATTCAGTTGGACAAGGCATATATAATTCTAAATAATTTAATAAAGTATGTATTCCAATATTTTGTTGTGCAGAACCAACCATAACTGGAACTATATCTCCATTAACTACACCTTTATGTAGCCCTTTTACTATTTCTTCTTTTGTGAATTCTTCTCCTGCAAAATATTTATCCATTAAAGCTTCATCAGTTTCAGCAATAGCTTCAAATAATAGATTTCTAACTTCACTAACATCTATATCAGCTGGAATAGGAGTATCTACACATTCTTTACCATCAAATACTCTTCCTACCATATCTACAACATTTACAAAGCCTTTAAATTCGTCTTTTTCTCCAATAGGAATACAGAAAGGAGCAATTTTCTTACCAAATTTTTCCTTTAATTCATTTAAAAGTTTAGGATAATTTACATAACCTTTATCCATTTTATTTACAAAAATAATTCTAGGCAATTTTCTTTCTTCTAATAGTTTCCAAGCTTTTTCAGTTCCAACTTCTACACCAGCAGTTGCGTCTAAAACAAGTACAGCAGAAGCAGATACTCTTAATGCTGATACTACTTCTCCAACAAAATCAAAATATCCTGGTGTATCAAGGAAATTAAGTTTTACATCATTATGTTCAACTGGAATCAAAGATGTATTTATCGAGAAAATTCTACGAATTTCTTCTTTATCAAAGTCTGAAACAGTAGTTCCATTTTCTACATCTCCTTTTCTCTTGATATAGTCCTTGACATAAAGGATAGACTCTACAAGTGTAGTCTTCCCAGAACCTCTATGTCCTAATAGAGAGATATTTCTAATATTTTCTGTGGTAAAAACTTTCATATACATTGCCCCCTTTATTAAAATATTTAATTTTAAAATTATTTCATGTTTACATTTTAACTTTTTTTCTATTAAATAGTCAATGTTTATTTTTATTTTTTGTACCTTTGTCACGAATAAAAAGCAAACTGTCTTAAATAATTAAAAAAACTGCTATATTTAATATAGCAGTTTGTAATTTTTTATTTTCCTAATACTCTTTTTAATTCAGTAGCAACAAATTCAACATGAGGTCCTATTATAACTTGTACTGTTTCTTTTGAAGGTTTTAATACTCCTGGAACTAATTTTTTAATTTCAGCTTCTTTTATATTAGCACTGTCTTTAACTTTTAATCTAAGTCTTGTAGTACAATTGTCTACTTCAACTATATTGTCTGCCCCACCTAATAAACCCACTAATGATTCAGCTAATTCTGAATTTGTAGTTTTAATTTTTATAGCTTCTGCTTTTTCTTCTTCACTTTCTTCTCTTCCTGGTGTTTTTAAATTAAAGGCTTTAATAACAAATAGAAATACAAAGTAATAAATTACAAAGAATATTAAACCTAAAACTACTAACATAAATGGATTATTTGCATTTGGATTTTTTAATGATAGGAAGAAATCTATAAATCCTCCTGAGAAACTAAATCCTGCCATCCAGTTAAATGATGCAGCTAAGAACAATGAAACTCCTGTAAGTAATGCATGTAGTAAATAAAGAACAGGTGCAACAAACATAAATGCAAATTCTATTGGTTCTGTTACTCCTGTTAAGAAACTTGTAAATCCAGCAGCAACCATTATTGAGAATATTTTAGTTCTATTTTCTGGTTTTGAAGTTTGAATAAATGCAGCACAAGCTCCTAAAAGTCCAAACATCATTATTGGGAAGAAACCTGCTTGGTACATTCCAACATGGTATGTTCCTTGTAAAATTTCTGGTAAATCAGCATAAGCCATATCAGGACTTCCCCAGAATCTTCCTATATCATTTATTCCTGCAACATTAAACCAGAATACAGAGTTTACAGCATGATGTAATCCTACTGGTATCAATAGTCTATTAAAGAAACCATATATTCCTGCTCCAACTGGACCAAGTTTTGCAATACTTGTTCCAAAAGTTACCAATGCTCCATAAATAATTGGCCATATATATGTTAAAATAAATGAAACAATTATCATTACAACAGAAGTTATAATTGGAACAAATCTTTTTCCACTAAAAAATGCTAAAAACTTAGGTAACTCAATCTTATAGAACTTATTATACAATTCACCAGATATAACCCCACAAAGTATACCTATGAATTGGTTATTAATTTTTCCAAATGCTGCATGAACTTCTTCTTGTGGAATACCCATTATTTGAGATACAGCTCCCGTTGATAATAGAGTTGTAACTATTTCAAATGCAACAAGCCCCGCAAGAGCTGCTGCCCCATCTTTATCCTTTGACAATCCATAAGCAACACCAACAGCAAATAATATAGCCATATTATCTATTATTGCTGCTCCTGCTTTTATTAAAAATGCTGCTAATTGGCTATTAGCTCCCCAACCATTTGGATCTATCCAATAACCTATTCCAAGCATTATAGCTGCAGCTGGTAAAACTGCCACTGGAACCATAAGTGCTTTACCTATTTTTTGTAAATAACTAAACATTTTACTTATCCCCCTTTACATTTTATTATAAACTAATTATATCATATTTTCTTTAAAATCATTAATTATTTTAAACTTTTTTTAAACATTTTTGAAATTTTGTTTACAATTAACCTTAAAAACACATATTTATATTTTTAGTAGAAAGTTGATACAAAATAAAACTTTTATGCTATAATAAAATAAAACAAATTAAAGGAGGAATGAAAATTGGGTTATGTATTTTGGTTAATACTTACAATTATTTTTACTGTTATTGAATTTATTATTCCAGCTCTTGTTACAGTTTGGTTTGCTTTTGCAGCTGCTATAACAATATTTGTTTCTTTAGCATTTGATAATCTAAAAGTAGAAATAACCTTTTTTACAGCTATTTCTGTTTTAGCAATTATATTCTTAAGACCTCTTGCTAAAAAACTTCTTTCAAAGAATAAAGATAATTTTGATGCTGAGGCAATAGATACAAGTATTGTGATTAAAAAAGTTGTTGATGTAAGCAAAGAAGAAAAAATTTATGATGTCAGTTACAAAGGTTCTATTTGGACTGCATTAAGTACTGAAATTTTTGAAATAGGAGATATTCCTATAATTTCTGGTTTTAAAGGAAATAAAATTATTATAAAAAAATAAATTAGGAGGTTCTATCTTATGTTTTATATTCCATTTTTTGTCTTATTAATAATTTTAATAGCTATTATAATGTTTAAAGCTGTTAAAATCGTTCCTGAATCACAAGTTTATATTGTTGAAAAATTAGGAAAATACTATCAGTCTTTAAGTTCAGGTTTAAGTTTTATCAACCCATTCTTTGATAAGGTATCAAGAATAGTATCTCTTAAAGAGCAAGTTGTTGACTTTGACCCACAAGCAGTTATTACAAAAGATAATGCTACTATGCAAATTGACACTGTTGTTTATTTCCAAATAACTGACCCTAAGTTATATACTTATGGAGTTGAAAGACCTTTATCAGCTATTGAAAATTTAACTGCTACAACTCTTAGAAATATTATAGGAGATATGACAGTTGATGAAACTTTAACATCAAGAGATATTATCAATACTAAAATGCGTCAAGAACTTGATGATGCTACTGACCCTTGGGGAATAAAAGTAAACAGAGTTGAATTAAAATCTATACTTCCTCCAAATGATATCAGAATTGCAATGGAAAAGGAAATGAAAGCTGAAAGAGAAAAGAGAGCTAAAATTCTTGAGGCTCAAGCTACAAGAGAATCTGCTATTCTTGTTGCAGAAGGGGAAAAACAATCTGCAATATTAAGAGCTGAAGCTGAAAAAGAAGTTAAAATAAAAGAAGCTGAAGGTAAAGCTCAAGCTATCCTTGAAATTCAAAAAGCTGAAGCTGAAGCTATTAAAGTTTTAAATGAAGCTCAACCTACAAAAGAAATTTTAGCATTGAAATCTTTTGAAACTTTTGAAAAAGTTGCTGATGGAAAATCTACAAAGATTCTTATCCCTAGTGAAATTCAAAACTTAGCTGGATTTATGCAAGCTATTAAAGAAATTAAATAAGAAATTTTATAAAAAAAGGGATGTAAAAAATAGACATCCCTTTTTATACATAGTATATTTAACTAGGTTTTCCTTCTTTTTTCAAATCTTTAAAATCAACCTCCAATATTTTTTCTAATTGAGTAAAAAACCATTGCCACCTATCTTTTAAAGCATCTTCATTCCAGCATTTTTCAAACTTATTATTTGTATAATCATCTAATATATGTTGTGAAATTCTAAATGCTGTTGTATTTTCTGTTTTTCCACAAGAATATACTTGCATTTTTATTGGAAATGGACTATTTCCTGCTTCTATATTTTTTTTACCATCTAATAAAGTAAAATTAGCTACACTTCTTAACCATGTTCCTGCAATTTTATCTGTAATATAATTCCATTCTGGATATTGCATATATTTTTTAGGTAATATATGTTCTAATTGCAAATCTTTATCTAATTTTATAAAGTTAGAAACTGAGCTATTTGTCATTTCATATTCTAACATAATTAATAAAGGTTTAATCCATACTTCATCATCTACTTCTTTTGATTTTAAGTTTTCCTTTACTAAAGAAATTATCTTATCTTTCTCTATTTTATTATTAAATATAGCTTTTATATAATTGATATGTTTTCTTTCTTTAATTGCTTTTATGGCATTAAAAGAAGCTTGTTTAATTTGTGGTAATGTTTTTCCAGCAATCCAGTATAAATAATAAAACCTTCTTAATTCAAATATTAATTTTTCTATATCTTCATATTTTTCAATATATGCAGTCATTATAATAGTTTTCCAGTACATAGTCCAACGAATATATCTTAAAGAATATATAATTTTTGAATCAGAATTAGCTACTTTTTTATCGTAAATTTGTGCAAATTCTTTTATCTCAGATATTATCTTATTTGGATCCTTATTTTTAAATAATTCTTGTAACTCTTCTGTTAAAGATTTCCTAGGGTTATTAGCTAACAAATAGTATTCATACATTGTAAATAATTCACTTAAAGTTATGTCAGAATCTTTCATTATTTCTTCCATACCACGCCAATCTGTCATAAATCTTTCTTCATTTATTTTTAATAAATCTGCTTCATTTTTTAATTGAGAATTTAAATTTCCAATAAGATAACTTTTTATTAAATCTGCTGCTGTTAAATCCATTCCTCTATCATTCAACACTTGAAATAGTTTTATAGCAAAATCTCTATTAGAACAATCTATTCTAATTAATTGAACTTTATTAAATAAATAATTTACAAATTTTCCCCTCTCTTCATCTACTAAGTCAGATAATTTATCTTTAAAAATACTAGCTGTATTTCTGAACTTATATACAGGTTCTTGATCATTTTTTAGTTGATATTTAAAGAAATTTTCTATTTCTATTGTTGATCCTTCTTCTAAAATTGTTTTTGAAAATTCTGATTGATGATTTAAATGTGTAAATAGCCTTAGACGCTCAACTCTATTATTTAGAGTAATTGCAGCTCTAATCGCAGCAATATCAACTCGGAATGCATTTTCTGTATCATCTTTATTAATATCTGGAAAGTTATCTCTAAGAACACAAAATAAAATCATTAAAGTTGTTAATCTTTGTTGTCCATCCACCACATCTATATAACCGCTTCCATCAGAAGACTTTACAGTAATAATCGAGCCAAGAAAATAATTATCAATATCACTTTCATATGCTTCAAAAATATCATCCCATAATTGTTCTACTTGTTCATTTATCCATTTATAAGGTCTTTGATATTGTGGTATCCTATATAATGTTTTTGGATCTCCAAACAATTGACTTACTGAAACACTCGATGGTTTAAATGACTCTTCCATAAATTTCCCCTCCATTTTAATTTCTAATTTATTATTTTAATCCCTTTTACTATTATAATTAATTTTTTTTACTTTTTCAAATATTATTTTATTTTTAAATTTATTTTTAGATAAAAAGATTAAAATAACAAAATTAAATTTGTAAAGTGAACAATTATAATTTAATTTTTTAAGTATTTAATGACTATAAAAATAAAGAAGGTCAGTATAATAGGGTAGAACTCTCCTATTATACCAACCTTCTTCTGGGAAATAATAATCTATATTACACTAGTGTTAGTGATATGTTTATTAGAATATAACTCTTAGTCCTAGTCCACCTCTTAGGTTTTCTCCTTTTGTATCATATCCTACATTTGCAGTTACTCCAACTCTTGTATTGTCTACTCCAACATTCAAGTCAAATTTTACATTACCTTTTCTTTTGTATTTATTCATATCTATCTATATTTCCATCTATA
>ERZ773087.987-NODE-987-length-19527-cov-4.489061_pt1 | contig 19527 bp, 18 predicted proteins | sample MGYA00511375_ERZ773087 | MGnify/ENA primary metagenome ERZ773087 (study PRJEB29015, sample SAMEA2737995) | human oral metagenome | biome: human oral; feature: human-associated habitat; material: dental | place: China | collected 2063 ...
AGATACACTCCACAGAGGAGCTTCAGCTGTTGGTAAAACAAAGTGCGGCAGGAGGAGAGATAGAGGAGGAAAATTATGAAAAAGGCGATTCATTATATAAACCAGTTTTTTGGAGGAATAGGTGGAGAAGATAAGGCTGACTTTAAACCTGTTCTAAAAGAAGGAGTTATAGGTCCGGGAATGGCTCTTAACTCATTAATGAAGGAAGTTGAGATAACTCATACAATTATCTGTGGAGATAATTATATGGGATCTAATAAGGAAGAAGCTGTATCAGAAATTATGGATCTTATAAAAGATCTGAAATTTGACTTCTTTATAGCAGGACCTGCATTTCAGGCAGGAAGATATGGTGTTGCATGTGGTAACATATGTTTAGCTGTAAAAGAAAAATATGATATCCCTGTATTGACTTCAATGAATGTTGAAAATCCAGGAGTAGAAATGTTTAAAAAACAGTTGCCGATTTTTAAAGGTGGACATTCAGCCGCTTCGATGAAGGATGATGCAAAACTTATTGCAAATTATGCTGATAAATTGGCAAAAAATGAAACACTTGATGGAGCAGAAGAAAACGGATACTTCTCAAGAGGAATAAGACATCAGGTATGGTTAGACTCTAAAGAAAGTGCTGCTAAACGTGGTGTAGACATGCTAATTAAAAAACTTAATGGAGAAGAGTTTAAAACAGAATTACCTATATCTAAGAAGGATTTAATACCTGTTGCAACTCCTATAAAAAATTTAAAAGAAGCTAAGATAGCTCTACTTACGACAGGAGGTATCGTACCTGTGGACAACCCTGACAGAATACAGTCTGCATCAGCTACAAGATGGGGAAGATACGATATTTCCAAAATGGATAGACTTAAATCAGGAGAATTTAAAACAATCCACGCCGGATTTGACCCTGCAGCGGCAGATAATGATCCAAACGTAATAGTGCCACTTGATGTTATGAAAGATTTACAGAAAAAAGGTGTATATGGTAAACTGCATGATTATTTCTATAGTACTGTTGGTACTGGAACTACTCAGGCAGAAGCATCTAGAATGGGAAAAGAAATGCTTGAATATCTTAAGGCGGATAATGTAGACGGTGTAATAATGGTTTCTACCTGAGGAACTTGTACGCGTTGCGGTGCAACGATAGTAAAAGAAATCGAGAAAGAAGGAATACCTATAGTTCAGATGTGTAACTTAGTTCCTGTTGCTCTTACTGTAGGAGTCAACAAAATAGTTCCAACAATATCGATTCCTTATCCTTTAGGAGATCCTGCTACGCCTAAAGAGGAACAATATGAACTAAGGGAACATAGAGTTTCAGTAGCATTAGAAGCATTGACAAAAGATGTGGATGAACAAACTGTATTTAAGGTTTAGATACATGAAGCTGACTGAGGACTCTTTATGGGTCCTCTTTCTATAAAATTTCTTGGAGGCCTTTTTATGTCAAAATTAGAAATTTCAAGTACCTCAGCTGATTTAGGAAAAGGAGATTCTAAAACAAGTGTAAAATTGGATCTTTGATTTGGAATAGCGATATCAGTTCTTGCAGGAATGTGTTATGGGCTTTATTCGGCTTTTATTTCACTGGCAATGAACAGAGGAATCTGGAGTGAATGGAAAGGAGCAGGCACTGTACTTTCAAAATTTGCAGTCATATATATTGTCGGAGCGTTAGGAACAGCCTTAAATGACTCTATAAGTGCAATCTGGGCATGGATTATAATCATAAAGAAAAGAAAATTTAGAGATGTTTTTGAAGCCCTTAAAACAAAACATGGGAAAAATATTGTTATTGCGGCAATAATAGGGGCTCCTATTGCAGGAACAGCATATATAACTGCATTACAGATGTCAGGTCCTATTATTATTCCTATTGCATCATTAACACCGGCTACAGGAGCAATACTGGGAAGAATAGTATTAAAACAGAAATTAAATGCAAGAAAAATTTTCGGAGTTTTTATCTGTGCTTCAGCCGGATTTATGATAGGAATGAGCAGTGTCAGGGAAATAAATAGTAGTAACATATTTTTAGGATTGCTTATTGCGCTTGTTGCAGCTTTTGGATGGGGACTTGAAGGAGCTATAGCTGGTCATAGCACAACATTTATTGATTATGAAATTGGAATTACAATTAGACAGACAGTTTCAGGAATTTGTAATTTTTTTGTTATACTGCCAGTTTTAGGTATTCTAAATGGTAATATGCTAACTGTATTACAGATGTTGAAAAGAGCTGTAACCGATTCTTCAATCATATTTTTTATTATCAGTGGATTTTTTGGACTTTATGCATTTTCCTTATGGTATAAGGGAAATTCAATATGTGGTGCGGCACTGGGAATGGCATGTAATGCATCTTCTTTCTGGGGGCCGTTTTTCTGTTGGCTTCTTCTGGGAGTTATTTTAGGTGAAAAAGGCTGGTCTGTAGCACCTGTAGTATGGGTGGGAGCTGCACTGATAATAACAGGAATAACTTTTATAGCTTTGAATCCCTTAGATTTCTTTAAAAAGAAAAGCTAGTTCTTTATATTAGCTTTTAGAATTTTCTTTTGGGAAAAGTTTGGTTTTTACATTATTTTTTAAAATAGATTGTATATTTCTAGAATAAAATTTTCTTTGCCCTTTCCCGCAGATTTTCCTTTTTTAATGAAGCAATACAGACAAGGTCATTTCCTTTTTCATAATAAGGATTTTTCTGAAGAAAAAATTTTACATGATTATCTCTGAGTTCTTTATTTGTAATGTCAGCAATTCCTTCCTTGAGTGAGTCTTTTATATCATTATATTCAATGACTCCTGTAACAGGATTGTATTCTTCAGGGTACTGGGTACATCCGAAAAAGTCCATTAGAGATTTTATTTCTGGAGGAGTAGGTTCTTTGAAATTTGGATAAAATTTTTTAAGAAAAGTAGGTAAAATTTTATAAGTCTTATGACCTTTTAGAATGAGGAACCAATAAAAATTATCGTATTGTTCTCCATATGTAAAAAAGAATTTTGAAAAAACCTGAAACAGTGAAAAGCTTCCCCAATTTTCTTTGTGAATGACTGTATCTCCAGAAAATACACCATGTATATTTTTTCCTTTATAATTTAATGTTAATATTTTCTGAGTGGAAAACCCTTTTATCCTGTTTTCTCTATCTTTAAGAATAATACAATAGTCTTTCTCTAAAAAATCTTTAAAAAAGTTCTTTTCAGTAATATTATTATAAAATTCTGCCATTAAAAAATACATTTCTTTAAGCTGTTTTTCTGAAACTTGATTTATTTTTACAATGCTTCCTTCTAAGTCCATAGTAAATCCCCTCCTAAATTTTGAATTGTTTTTTAATATATTATCTGATTTATGATTTTTTCAATTTAATTATACTGCTTTATAGAAATATTTACAACTGAAAAATAAAAACTGTCTCTTGGATAAAAGTTATAACTTTCTGTTTACTTTTAGATACCGAGAGGCAGTTTTATTAATTTTCTCACTTTAATTTTAATATTCTTCGATTATTTCCCTTTAAGGTTATCTTTTTGCAACTATTGAAAATGTAAATTTATCCGGACGATAGGAAATTGTCCCATATTCAAAAAGGCTTCCGTTTGAGAGATAGGCATACGTTTCAATAACAACAACCATTTCATACTTTTTTAAATCCATATGTTCTTTTTCTTCAGAAGTTGCATATCTGAATTTTATTTCCCTTCTTGAATGAGAAATTTTTAAATTAAGTTCATTTTCCAAATATTCATAAATAGATTTTTGAGAAATTTCCTTGCTCAGAAAAGGAATAATTCTCCTGTCAAAATATGAAACATCATATTCAAGCTTTTCCCCATCCAGAGAACGTGTACGGACAACTTTATAAAAATCATTGTCTTTAGTTGCGTGAAAAATATCCATCAGCTTTTTATTATCCTGAATTATATAAAGACTGATAAGATTGGTTTTTATATTCAGATTTTCAGCTTTATTCAGCTCCTGTGAAGTCTGAAGTGAAGAAAGGGATACATTTTTTAAGTATCCTCTTTCAAGTATTAAAGAATTTTTTCCTTTTATCTTTTGAATATACCCTTCCAGTTCCAGAATTGAAAGAGCTTTTCTTATGGTATCTTTCGAATAGGAATATTCATTTGCCAATTCAGACTCGCTGTCCAAAAATTCTCCAGGCTTTAATATTCCATCTCTTATTCTGTTTTTTATATCGTTGTATACATCTTTGTATTTGCTCATATTATTTTGCTTCCTTGTTTGAAAAATTATCTCGAATATATTTTAGTTAATTTTGCAATTCTTTCTGCCAGTTCATTAGTAAGAACTCCTTGTTTTAGACGCCATTGCCAATTGCCTGAAGCAACACCAGGAGTATTTATTCTAGCTTCGCTTCCAAGACCTAGGAAATCCTGAACTGGAGATATTGCCATGCAGGCAACTGAGCTCCATGCACCTCTTATTGCATCCCAGTGGATTTCATCATCTGATCTTGAATTTAAATAGTCTCTAGCAAATTGTCTGTCTTCTTCTTTTGCTTTCTGGAACCATCCAACTAATGTATCATTATCATGAGTTCCTGTATAAACGACACAGTTTTTTGTATAAGTATGTGGCAGATAATCGTTTTCTTCACCTGAATCAAATGCAAATCCTAAAATTTTCATTCCTGGAAAACCTGTAGCTTCCCTCAGGTCAATAACTCCCTGTGTCATAAGTCCTAGATCTTCAGCAATAATAGGTAATTCACCTAATTGAGATTTAATAGCATTAAATAAATCAATTCCTGGACCTGGTTCCCATTGTCCATTTATAGCAGTATCATCACCGTACGGAACAGCCCAGTATGCTTCAAATCCTCTAAAATGATCAATTCTTATTATATCGCAAGTTGACAGGTTTGCCCTCACTCTTTCAACCCACCAGCTATAGTTAGTTTCTTTTAATTTTTCCCAGTTGTAAAGCGGATTTCCCCATAATTGTCCTGTTGCACTGAAATAATCAGGTGGAACACCGGCTACTTTAACAGGTTTTCTTTCTTTATCAAACAGGAATATTTCTGGATTTGCCCATGCGTCAGAACTGTCTGCCGCAACAAATATCGGTATATCACCTATTATTTTTATACCATTTTCATTTGCATATCTTTTTACATCGCCCCATTGTTTAAAGAATAGGAACTGTATAAAATTATGATATTCGATATCGTCTGCAAGTTCATTTTTATAATGTTCCATTGCTGCATTTTCTCTATTTTTTATATCCTGTGGCCATTCATTCCATGGAAGTCCGTTAAAATGGTTTTTCAATGAAATATAGAGACTGTAGTCATTTAGCCATGAACTGTTTTCCCTTTTGAAATTTTCAAGAGCACCTTTCATTTCACTGTTATCAGAAGATTTAAAATTTTCATATGCCTTTCTTAATAAAGGATATTTCTGATTATATATAGCCCCATAATCTATGTACTCTTCGTTGTCTCCAAAAAATATGTCTTTAAGGTCTTCTTCTGAAAGAAGATGAGCTTCAATAAGTAAGTCAAAATCAATAAGATAAGGATTTCCAGCAAAAGATGAAAACGATTGATATGGAGAGTCTCCATATCCTGTAGGCCCCAAAGGGAATATTTGCCATAATTTCTGTTTAGATTTTTTCAGAAAATCAATAAAAGCATACGCTTCTTTTCCTAAAGTTCCAATTCCATATTTTCCCGGAAGGGAAGTAGGATGGAATAAAATACCTGAGCTTCTTTCAAACATATATATCTCCTCCTAAATTAGTTTATATTTTAAATATAGCTCATTTTTCCCAAAAAGTCAACAGATGGAAGTATACATTTTCGGAAAAATATTTTAAAAAAATAAAACATTTACGTAAATGTATTGACAAATAAAAAAATAAGGATTATAATGTGAATCGAAAATTTATTATGAAAGGAATAAAAATAAGGACAATGAATAATAATTTTACAGAATTTTTGAAACGTGAGGGTAACAAAGAATTAAAAGAAATGACAAATCAGGAAATTTATTATAAGCTTTTAGAATATGTAAAAGAAGAAGCTGAAAAAAAATCGGAGAATAAATCAAAGAAAAAGATATATTATATATCAGCAGAATTTCTGATAGGAAAGTTACTTTCAAATAACCTTATTAATCTTGGAATATATAAAGAAATAAGGGAAGAACTAAAAAATGCAGGAAAAAAATTAAGTGATATAGAAGAACTGGAGACAGAACCATCATTAGGAAATGGTGGACTTGGGAGACTGGCTTCATGTTTTGTAGATTCAATGTCTACTTTGGGAATAAATGGGGAAGGTATAGGACTTAATTATCATTGCGGGCTTTTTAAGCAGGTTTTTAAAAAGAATGAGCAGAATGCTGAACCAAATTACTGGATAGAAGATGAAAGCTGGTTAAGAGATACAAACATAGGATATAAAGTGAAATTCAAAAATTTTACTTTGAATTCAAAGCTTAAAAGAATTGATATACTTGGATATGAAAAAGATACAAAAAACTATCTGAATTTATTTGATATTGAAAGTGTTGATTACAATCTTATAGAAGAAGGAATAACTTTTGATGAGGAAATTATCGAAAAGAACCTTACATTATTCCTGTATCCTGATGACAGTACTAAAAAAGGGGAACTGTTACGTATATATCAGCAGTATTTTATGGTTTCAAATGCGGCAAGACTTATAATTGCCGAAGCTTTAGAAAAAGGAAGCAATATCCATGACCTTGCAGATTATGCTTTCGTTCAGATAAATGATACTCATCCGAGTATGGTAATTCCTGAATTAATTAGAATTATGACAGAAGAATATAAAATTTCTTTTGAAGAATCTGTAAAAATTGTTACAGCAATGACAGGATATACAAACCATACAATATTAGCAGAAGCACTTGAAAAATGGCCTTTAGAGTATTTGGAAGAAGTTGTACCTGACATAGTTGAAATAATAAAAAAGCTTGATAAAATTGTAAAAATAAAATATAATAATGAAAACGTACAAATTATAGACAAAGAAGATAGAGTCCACATGGCAAATATGGACATACATTTTTCATCAAGTGTGAATGGGGTAGCTTATCTGCACACTGAAATTTTAAAGAACAGTGAACTTAAGGATTTTTATGAAATTTATCCTGAAAAATTTAATAACAAGACAAACGGAATTACATTTAGAAGATGGCTTGAAAGCTGTAATGAAGATTTAGCAGATTACTTTAAAGAATTAATTGGTACAGGATATTTAAAAGATGCTGAAAAATTAAAAGATCTTTTAAAATTTGTAGATGATAAAAATGTGTATGAAAGATTGGAACAAATTAAACATGGAAATAAAATTAAATTAAAAAAATATTTAAAACATACACAAGGAATCATTATAGACGAAAACAGTATTATTGATACTCAAATTAAGAGATTCCATGAATATAAACGCCAACAAATGAACGCTTTATACGTAATCAAAAAATATTTAGATATTAAAAATGGAAAATTACCAGAAACAAAAATAACAGTATTATTTGGAGGAAAGGCTGCACCAGCCTACATCATTGCCCAAGACATCATCCACTTAATACTTTGTCTATCAGAAATTATAAACAACGATCCAGAAGTGAACAAATACTTAAATGTTTACCTAGTTGAAAACTATAATGTAGGATTAGCTGAAAAAATCATCCCAGCAACTGATATTTCTGAACAAATCTCACTTGCCTCAAAAGAAGCAAGTGGAACTGGAAATATGAAATTTATGCTAAACGGTGCATTGACACTTGGAACAATGGATGGAGCAAACGTAGAAATTCATGACCTTGTAGGTGATGAAAATATTTATATTTTTGGAAAACAAAGTGATGAAATAATAAAATTATATGAAACTTCAGGTTATGTTTCAAAAGATTATTACAAACAAGAAGAAATTAAAGAAGTAGTTGATTTCATAACTTCAGATAAATTAATCAAAGTTGGAAATAAAGAAAGATTGGAAAGACTTAAAAATGAATTAATAAATAAAGACTGGTTTATGACTTTAATTGATTTTGTAGATTACTACAACACAAAAGAAAAAATGTTTAAAGATTATGAAAACAAAGACTTATGGTATAAAAAAGTAATAAATAATATAGCAAAAGCTGGTTTCTTCTCATCAGATAGAACAATTGCACAATATGAAAATGAAATCTGGAAAACTAAATAATAAATAGGGAAATAGTGAGGCTGTCTTTAAACGGTAACTTTTTAAAGGCTAGTCTCTTATTTTTTTATATTTAATTTTTTTTAATAATAATTAATAAATTTAAAAGAATATTTGACAAAAGCAAAATTATATTTTATAATAACTTATATTTTAAAATACAAAAAAGGGAGAAATTTTATGAAAAAGATTTTATTTATGCTAGTTGTAGTACTTTTTAGTTCTGGAATTATTGTTGCTAGTGAAGTGCCAGAAAATATTGTTTTTGTAGGAGATTCAATAATGGATAGCAGTAAGCAGTATATTGCTCCTAATTTTAAAAACCCATATTTTGATACAAAAATTTCACGTCAATTTTCAACACTTCCAGGAATTGTTACAAAATTAGTTGAAAATGGAAAGTTAAAAACTACGTTAGTTGTTCACCTTGGAACAAATGGAAAATTTACAGATAAAGATTTTGACTATGTTATGAAAATGGCAAATGGGAAAGATGTATTCTTTATGAATACTGCACATAAAGATCCATGGGAACAGGAAGTAAACAAAAAACTTAAGGAAAAAGTTGCTCAATATCCAAATGCCTATCTTATAGACTGGTATTCTTACGCAAAAGGTAAAAATCAATATTTTTACAAGGACAGAACTCATCCAAATGATAAAGGACAAAGATATTATGCAGACTTTTTAACAAATGAAATTAAAAAACATTATCTTGAAGAAAATAAAGAAGAAGAAAATAAGGATACAAAAAATAATGATTCTTTGAAAAATAATCCTTCAAATCCACAAAATAATGATGGAAATAGTGAAAAAATAATAGACTTGAGAAATTAAAAAAAAGATACAATAAAAAACTATTAATTTCATAATTCCAAAATATTCATAATTTAATTACAAAATTTCAAAAACTACTTTAATTTTAAACTTAAATAGTTGAGCTATCATAAAAATAGATTTAACAATTTCTAATGTTTGTTTTAAGGTAGTTTTTTTCAATATTAATTTTTTTTAGTAGTAAAAATTTTAACGTTATATAAATTATATTTAAAGAAAAAAAGAAAGGAATTTTTTTATTTATGAAAAAACAAAGAATACAAAGTCTTGATGTGTTAAGAGCGGTTGCACTTGTTCTTATTTGCGTCTATCACTGGTTTTCCTACAAGGGAACCTATATTGGAGTTGTTATATTTTTTGCATTAAGTGGATATTTGATGACAGGCAGTCTGCTTTCAAGAGATTTTTCAATATTCTCTGTAATTAACCGTAGGTTAAAGAAAATTTATCCAAGCCTTCTAATTGTTATTCTAGCCTCAACTATCGCATTATATTTTGTAAATAATGGGCTTGAAGATAAGTATAAATACAGCGCATTGTTTTCAATATTAGGACTAAATAATATTTATCAAATTTTTTCAAAAATGTCCTATTTTGATAACTTTGGAATTATTTTACCGCTTACTCATGTTTGGGCATTATCCTTCTTGACTCAAATGTATGTATTTTTTCCTATTTTAATTCAAGGATTGAAAAAACTTAAATTGAAAAATAATATAATTGGTATTGTTCTTTTGGTAATTGGGATAGCTTCAGGTTCAATGATGGCTTACGTATTTTATGTAACTTCAAATTCTCCAGAAGGAGCAGATTTTTCAAGAATATATTATGGAACCGACACTCGTGCATTTGCATTTTTTATTCCAGCTGGAATAGCTTGTTTTTATGTAAATAGGGAAATTAAAAATAGAATTGAGAAAAAAATTGTATTTATTTTAGGAATGCTTGGTTTAGCATCTCTTGTTTTCTTTTCATTTGGAATAGATTACAGAAATGCCTATAACTATTACGGATTGATGTTTTTAGCCAGTATTTTAATTGGATTTACAATCCTACTATTTTCAAAGCCAGAATTACAAAAATTCAGTCTTTCAAAATATCCAAAATTTTTTGATCCAATTATAAGATTAGGACAGCATCAATATCAGTACTATTTATGGCAATATCCCATTATGATATTTTCACGTGAATATTTTAAATGGGCAAAACTTTCAAATGCACAGCAATTTTTCTTTCAAGTTATTATTTTAATTACAATTTCAGAACTATGTTATATTTTGCTTGAAAAAAATAGCAAGAAATATGAGAAAGCTATAAATTATGCGAATTACCCAGTTTTAGCTGCTATTCTCGCAATTTTAGTATATTCTCCAGTTTATGAAAATAAAGATCTGGAAGAAATGAAGGAAATGCAAAAAGCTTTAGAAACTCCAGCTTCTGAAGAAAATAAAAAGGAAATGCCAGCAAATTCTTCTTCTGTAGCAGCAACACAAAATTCCCAAAATGAAAAACTGACAATGGAAGAGCTGCTTGCAGCTTTGAATACACCTTCAAAAGGTATTGAAGCGGAATCTAAAATTCAAGATGAAATTTTGAAAAAATATCCAAACGATGAAAGGGAAATATTATTTATTGGAGATTCGGTACTTCATATGACAAAAATTGATTTGAAGAAAAAATATCCAAATGCCATTATAGAGACAAAAGTCGGTCGTCAATTTTACGAATTGCCAAATATGTTAAAAAATTATGCTCAAAATGGAAAATTGAAAAAAATAGTAGTTATCGCTCTTGGTACAAATGGTACGATTTTTGAAAAAGATATGAAATCCGTTTTACAAACATTACAGGGACATAATGTTTACTTTATAAATACAGTTATGCCCGATCCTTGGCAAGATAGTGTTAATGCTGAAATAAAAAAAGTAAGTTCTGAAAACCCAAATATAAAAGTAATTGACTGGTATTCATATTCAAAAGGTAAACAAGAATATTTCTACAAGGATGGAACACATCCAAAGCCTCATGCAGCCAAAAGATATGTAAATCTTTTATATTCTGTTTTAAGTAAGGACATTTTAAATTCTAGTAATTCAAATTCTAGTAATTCAAGTAATAGTAATTAATATCAAATATCTATTTTTTACTAACAAGGAATTTTAAACTTTGTTGAACTAAATAAAGATTATAGCATAGAAACAAAAGTCGGGATTTCCCGACTTGTTATTTTATATTCCTACTTATTTTATTTCTTTGAAAAGATTTTTACTGCGTTTTCAAGATCTAGATGACAATATCCATTAGGATTTTTATCTAAATAATTTTGATGATATTCCTCAGCTAGAATATAATGTTTTAATGGTCTAACTTCTACTTGAATTTCTCTTGAATATCTATTTTGCTCATCTTCTACCCTCATTCTTATTGTATTTAATTCTTCTTTATCCACATAATAAATTCCAGTCCGATATTGGCGACCCTCATCAAGTCCCTGTCTATTAATACTTGTTGGGTCAATTATTGAGAAATAATAGTTGAGAAGCTGATTTAAAGATACTATATCTGCATCATACGTTATATGCACAGTTTCAGCGTGATCAGTCATTTTTAAAATATCATAATTAGTATCAAGAGTCTGTCCATTTGCATAACCAACTGACGTTTTAATGACACCCGGAGCCATTTTAAAGAACTTTTCTACACCCCAGAAACAACCTCCAGCCAAATAAATTTCGTTAATATTTGCCATAAATTACATACACCTCCTTTATTTTATAAAATTGCAATAACTATAAAATTGCTGTATATTTACTTTTTCATTTCTATTCCATCATAACAATCAATTTTTTTATAATTTTTATGTATTGTCGTAATTGCATGCTGTAATTATACAGGCTAATAAATAGAAATTACTTAATTATTTCTTTGTAATCACTTATCGGGATGCAAATATATGTAATTAATTTCTTCTATAGTAAGATTACTTTAGTTTTTCATTTTCATTTGAAATTGCATCTTTTAATTGGTTTAATGCTTTTTCTAAAATTGCTCTAGGACAAGCTGTGTTTAATCTCATAAATCCTACCAATCCCTTTTGATATACTCTCCCTTCATTTAATCCTAATTTTGCCTTTGTCAACATAAATTTTTCCAGATTTTCCTGATTAAACCCAAATTTTTCACATAATTTTCTGCAGTCTAACCATACTAAATATGTTGCCTGTGGAATATTTGGAGTAATTTCTGGAATATATTCTTTAAAGAAATTATTTAAAAATAAAATATTATTTTCTAAATATTTTTTTAATTGTTTTACATATTCTTCTCCGCCATCTGAATAAGCTGCAATTGTAGCAACCAAATTAAATGGATTATTTCTATGAACTTCCAAATTCTTCCAAAATTTGTCAAATTTTGCCTTCATTTCTAAATTATTAAAAACTATTGTCGCACTTTGAAGTCCAGCAAGGTTAAAAGCTTTCCCTGTTGAAGTACAAGTTATTGTATTTTGTCTAATTTCTTCAGAAACACTTGCCATTGGAATATGCTTATTATCCCATAATGTTAAATCAGCATGAATTTCATCTGAAATTACAGGAACTTTATATTTTATACATAAATTTCCAATTGCTTCCAATTCTTTATGTGTCCACACATGCCCTAAAGGATTATGAGGATTACAAAAAATAAATAGTTTTGGTTTTTCCTTTAATTTATTTTCCAAATCTTTCAAATCAAGTAAATATTCTCCATTTTTTTCAATAAATTTATTTTCAATAACAACTCTGGTATTATCTTCACTAATATCATAAAATTCTGAATAAACAGGTGTTTGAATTAAAATTTTATCACCTTTTTCAGAAAAAAGCTGTATTAATGATCCAAGTGTTGGTACAATTCCAATACTAAAACTAAGAAATTCCTTTCTTGGTTCCCATCCGAATCTTCTTTTTTGCCAATTTATAAATGACTCAAAATATTCGTCGGGACGATATACGTATCCAAAAATTCCATGTTGAACTTTTTTTTCAAGAGCGTCAATTACAGGCTGTGCTGTCCTAAAGTCCATGTCTGCAATCCAAAGCGGAATTACATCATCCACTCCAAATTTTCTCGTAAGTTCATTGTATTTTACAGAATGATTACTCTTTCTGTCGATAATTTCATCAAAATTATATTTCATAAAATCACATCCTTTTTTATTTATTTATAGTTTTTAATTATTTTTATTGACAATCCTCAAATTAAATTATAAAATATATACAAAATACTGTAAAGAGGTAAATTTAATGACTAAAAAATATAGCAAAAATTTTATAATACAACAAAGTGCAAAACTTTTTTATTATAAAGGTTACAAAAACACGGAACTAACTGACATTTTTAAGGCTTGTGAAATGCCTAATGATACTTTTTATAAATTTTTTTCCAGTAAAGAAGAGCTTCTTATTGATGTTATAAAATATCATACTGAAAATCTTATAAATTTTTTCAACAACAATGTAGATGACTTATCAATCCAAAAATTTCACTATTTTTTTGAAAAATATTTTGAAAATATTGTAAATAACAAATTTCACGGTGGGAGTCCACTTGGAAATCTAGCTTTAGAACTATCTGATATTAATAAAAATATCCGTGAAGAACTTGTAAAATCATACAAAAAAATCGAACTTAGATTTTCATTTTTTATAACAACACTAAAATATGCTTTTCCTGAAAAATACAATAAAATCGTTCCAGAAACTACTGCAAGAATTTTAATTGCTCTATTAGAAGGTACTATTCTTATGTTAAAAACAGAAAAGGAAAGTTTTGCAATTAATGATTTCTTTGTAATTTTCGATTCTATTTTCGTAATTAATGAAAATAATGAAACTAAAGAAATAAAAGAAGAAATAGAAAATAAATCTCAAAATCAAATTTCTGATATTCAGAATAATAAAAAAAATACTGATAGTATTTCCCAAAATATTCTAGATAATACATCAAAAAAATCTGATAATACTGATCAAGAAATTGGAGAAATTGGAAATTTCAACACAGAAGAAAATAATTATTATAACGACGACATTTACTATGATGTCGATTCAGAAAGTTTAATCAATGTTTTTGATAATTTAGATTCTGCTTCAAAAACTGAAAATAATAATGAAAATAACAAAAAATAAAACTTAATAACTAAAAATTTAGTAAAAGTTCGATTCTCTTTTTGAAACTAAGTTACTTTTAAAACTAAATTTTTGTTTTCTAAATTTAAATAATTTATATAAAATAAAAAATATTTAAAAAATAAAAGCTAAATTTTATTTGTTTTCTAACAAGGGGTTAAAACCCCTTGCTAAAAAGTTTCTAATAGATCTTTTTTTATAGATAATAATAACTTTAGTGCTAAACTATGTAATGACAAAACTTATTTATTTAATATAAAATTAAAATTTTATGTTAAATAACATGTAATTAAAAATATTATTTATAATCAAATCTTTCACTAGAAACAATCTTACCATCTTCTGTTACAAATACTTGATAATATGCCTGTTTTCCATATAAAATCACTTTCCAGTTTCTAAATCCTTTTTTATAAAGTCCTACATTTTGTGATTCTATTTCTTCATTAAATTTTCGGTTTACTTCAACAATGCTATTATTTACAACCGTATCTCTTGAAACAACTGCTGAATTTGGAACTACTCTTTTTCCAACTGATGAACAGCTTATTAATATTCCAAAACATAAAATTATTACTGCTTTTTTTATTTTCTTTCCCACTAATTATTCACCACTTCTATTTTAATTTCAAATTGTAATTGTTTTTTTTCCTTATCCAAATATTTATATTCTACTTTTTTTAAAACAGCATCTGGATTATTTTCTAAAATTTCATTGATATTTTGATTAGCTTGTTCAATTTCCTGAAAATTTGCTGCAAGCTGATTATTTGAAAATCCCTTTATTTTTAAATAATTAAACATATTAAAATCAACCATTAAATTCTCCTTTCAAAAAATTAATTTTTTTTATTCAAGTTTATTTTCCCAATTCCTTATATGTTTTTTCTAAAATTTCCTCAAAAGATAAATCTGTCCTAAATCCAGCAGCTTTTATATGTCCACCACCGCCAAAAATCGAGGCTATTTTATTTACATCATATTTATCATTGGCACGAAAACTTCCCTTTAGTGAACCATCTGTATTTTCCCTTACAAAAAGTGAAATCTCTACTCCTTCGATTCTTAATAACATTTCTGCTGTACCATCTGTATCATCTTTTTCAATTCCCAGTTCCTTCATTTTTGCCTGTGTCAAATAATAACTGGCAAATTTATAAGTTTCATTAATTTGTTTATTTTTATAAACTTCACCAATTAATTCAACTTTCTTCTCGCTAACTTCAAAAATAATATTGGCAATTTTATGATTATTCACACCTGCTCCAATTAATTTTGAACAAACAAGAAAAGTCTGTTCTGTAACATTATCATGTCTAAAATTTCCAGTATCATTAATTATTCCAAGATACATATACTCAGCAATTTTTTTTGTCAATTTGATGTCTAAAATTTCTAAAAATTGATATAAAAGCTCTCCTGTACTGCAAATATCCTCCACATAATTAAAAGTAGCATGTTCAGTATTACTTATATGATGATCAATATTTATTGACTTTTTACTTAATTTTTTTATTTCTACAGCTCTTCCATATCTTTCTTCGTTTGCACAATCTAAACTTATAAATAAATCAAATTTTTTATTGTCTTGAGAATTTTTATTAAATTCATCACAAAATTTTTCATAGTTAGAAATTAACTTTGTATCCTCAAAATGTCGCATATATTTAGGTAACTTGTCATCAACAACAATTTTCATATCTTTTTCAATATTATTTTTTTTACAATATTCACCTATCATAAAATAAAATGCCAAAACTGAACCAAGTGCATCTCCATCAGGATTAATATGTACTGTCAAAACAATATTTTTAGCAACTTTTATTTCCTTTATAATTTCTTTCGGTGTAATATTTCCTTTATAATTTTTATTCATAAATTTTATTTTATTCCATTCTTTAATTTTTTGTTTTATCTATTTTCCAACTGAACGGATCATATATCCTCCGCCTACTTTTTTAGCTTGATTTTCCATAGCTTTTAATGTATTAGGATTGTCTGTCATATTTGACATTACCACATAAGCTGTTCTACCATTTACAGTTGTTTTTTTATAATAAAAATTTCCGCCAAGTTTTTTAGCTATTCCTCTTGCTGAAGCTTCTGTCGATACTGAAGCTACTTGAATGTACTTTTTGGGTCCCTGATGTTTTTTCGCATTTTCTCTAGCTCTTTTAGCCGCTTCTTCTTTAGCCTTTTTAACTGCCTCTTCTTTTGCACGTTGTCTTGCTGCATCTGCTCTTGCCTGTGCTGCTGCTTGTTCCTTTCTTGTTGCTTCTATTTGCTGCTGTTTTTTTATTTCAGCTTGTTTAGCTGCAATTTTTGCCTCTTCCTGACGTTTTTGTTCATCCGCCTTTTGCTGAGCTTTTTTTTGCATTTCTAATTTTTGAGCTTCTAATTTTGCCTGTTCTTCCTTTTTTTTAGTTTCATCTGCCACTTTTTTATCGGCTTGCTGTTTGTTAGAATTTACAGAATCCTTTTGTAAATCTACAGTTTCTGCCGGCTTAGTCTGCTTCAGTTCCTTTGCAACTGTTTCATTGTTATTTTCCACAACTTGCTTTGGCAAAGTTAGATTATTTTTATAATCTTTTGAATTATAAAAATCCTTATTTCGTACTTTCATATCCTTTGTAATGCTTTCAGTTGTATTTACCTTTGACTTTTTATATCCTATAACAAGCACTGCTCCATAAGCTACAATTGCAACAATTCCCACAGCTCTCATTACTTTAAACGGATTTAATCGAAAACTCATATCTTTCTCCCTTCATTTTCTAATTTTTATTTACTTTTTATAAAAAATTTTTGCTCTTGCTATAAATAATTTTTTTATCAAGAAAATCAACATCTTCTTGTTTCAAAATATTCTATTTTTTAATATTATAAAGTTAAATTTTTTAATATTTTTGTAGAATTTTTAGCCGCTAATTTTACAAAAGTTTCATATTCCATATCAGATTCATCTGTAATCGAATCAGAAATTGAACGAATTATTAAAAATTTTATACCTAATCTTGTGCAGACTTGAGCCACGGCTCCGCTTTCCATATCGACACAAAGTGCTTCAAAATTTTTCCCAAGCTGAATCTTCACATCCTTTTTGCTCACAAACTGATCTCCAGTTAAAATTCTTCCAAAAAATATGTAATGATCAAAATCACTTATATTTTGAGCTTTTTCAACTAATTTCTTATCCGATTCAAAAGCCCATTCCTTCATTTGCGGAATTTGCCCCATTTTATATCCAAAGGCTGTAGCATCAACATCGTGCTGAACAATATCACATCCTATAACGACATCTCCAACTTTCAATCTTTCATCCAATGCTCCAGCTACTCCAGAAAAAATCACTTCACTTACTTTAAATTTTTCAATTAATAAAGTAGCTGTAATTGCAGCATTTACTTTCCCAATTCCAGATTGCACAAATACAACATCTTTATAATTAAATTTTCCTGTAAAAAAAGATATCCCATTTATTACATTTTCTTTGATTTCCTTAATTTCTTTTTTTATTGCTTCAGCTTCTTCAATTACTGCCCCAATAATTCCTATCATTATTCCCTCCAATTTTATTTTTCTTCAACATTATGAATATTGTCATTATCTTCATCATTGCCTTCAATAACCATATTCATATTTCTTTCATAAATATACGTGTCTTTCAATTTACAAGTTTTTGTTTCATTTGTATTAAGAATCGCTTGAAATTCCCACTTTTCATTTTTTACAAGCGAACTAATATTATCAACGGCATCTCCAATTTTTGCTCCATTTTTATCAAAACATGGAATTTCAATGGTCAAATTTTTTTTAGTAACTCCATTATGTGTTAAAATTCCTGTAACAATGGTCTTTCCACCAGATATTTCAACTTCTGCATTTGAAAATTTATATTTTGTATTTTTAGCTTTAATTTCTCCATCACTTCCGCCAATAATACCTCCAATTAATTTCCCAGTTGTTCCAATAACTGCTCCAGTAACTCCACCAGCAGCCTTTATAGTTCCTCCTACTACACTTCCAACTCCACCAATAATTCCACAAGATGAAGTTCCCAACATTATTCCAAACAATAAAATTCTTTTTTTCACTTTTTCTTTCCTTTTTATAAAATTCAATATTTGACTTCTTTTAAAATCAAACTAATAAAAATCAATTAAAACCAGAATACAAGTAGAATAACTATAACTTTTAAGTTTAATTTTAAAATAATCCTGCTATATTATATAACATACAATTACAAAATGACATTAGTATAACATTAGAATAACATATTCCGACTAAAAAAACAAGGCAAATCATCTAATTCTTTCCTAAAAACAAACTAGAATCCTTGCCCATATTTATTTAAATTATTGTTCTCAAAATTTCAAAATTCCCAATAGTTTTTGTCTTAATTCCAACAGGAATTAAAATTGTTTCACCCTTTTTAACCAAAAGTTCTTCATTTTCTCCCCACACAATTTTCCCTTCTCCTTCAAGGAACGAGTAAATTGTCATACTTTCATTATTTACATCTTCAAAAGAACCATTAAATCTTATTTTATCAATCGAATAATATTCTTTTTCTATAATATTCTTTCTCAAAATATCTTTTCCATTTTCAGAATGATTAAAATCAGTATGCTTAATTTCCACTTCTTTTCCAAAATCAATCACATCAGCTGAATCCTGCAAGTGCAATTCCCTTTTCTTCCCATTTTTATCAATTCTGTCAAAATCATAAATTCTATAAGTAACATCTGAATTTTGCTGAATTTCTGCAAAAATCACACTTCCCTTTAATGAAGCATGGACTGTTCCTGGTGTAATATCAATAAAATCACCTTTTTTTACAGTTTTTTCTTCAAATAATCCATCAAAATCATTTTTTTTCACTTTTTCCAAAAATTTTTCTTTTGTAATTCCAGGCTTCATTCCCAAAATCAAAGTAGCGTCATCACTTGCCTCCATTATATACCAAGATTCACTTTTTCCAAACTCGTTGTGTTTTTTTAAGGCAACTTCATCGCTTGGATGTACTTGAATTGAAAGTCTGTCGTTTACATCAAGATATTTTATAAGAAGCGGAAATTTATTTGGATATTTTTCATAAACTTTTTTTCCTACAAGTTCACCTTTATATTCCTTGTAAATATCGTCCAGTCTTTTTCCAGCCAAAGTGCCATTTTCCACAATACCCATTCCATGCGGATGTGCCGACACTTCCCAAGATTCACCAATTTTTTTACCTTCAGGTAGCTTCATCCCCAATTTTGTTTCAAATTCACGTCCACCCCACACTTTTTCCACAAAAAATTTTT